>Ga0307515_10003609_pt1 | contig 32494 bp, 29 predicted proteins | sample 17_EM_MG_FD_194513 | JGI IMG/M metagenome (GOLD analysis project Ga0307515, IMG submission 194513) | Populus trichocarpa ectomycorrhiza microbial communities from riparian zone in the Pacific Northwest, United States - 17_EM | ecosystem: Host-associated > Plants > Roots > Unclassified | place... | reverse complement strand
TCGCCGGCCGCCTGAACAAGCAGATCGCCGACGACCTGGGCATCAGCATCAAGACGGTGGAGGCGCACCGCGCCAACATCATGGAAAAGCTCAATGCCAACACCGTGGCCGACCTGCTGAAGATCGCGCTGGGTGCCACGCACAAGGCCTGAACTTCTTCAAGCTGACACCAACTCAAATGACGGGGCCCCAGGGCCCCGTTTGCGCTTCTGCTTCTAGTCGAGGACTCATCCCATGACCGCTCAACTGATCGATGGCAACGCCCTGTCCAAGCAACTCCGCGCAGAGGTGGCTCAGCGCGCCGCCGCCCTCGTCGCGCGCGGTGTCACGCCTGGCTTGGCGGTCGTGCTGGTCGGCGACAACGCGGCCAGCGCGGTCTACGTGCGCAACAAGGTCAAGGCCTGTGCCGACAACGGGTTGCACTCGGTGCTCGAGAAGTACGACGCCACGCTGACCGAGGCCGAGTTGCTGGCGCGCATCAACGCGCTCAACGAAGACCCGGCCATCCACGGCATCCTCGTCCAGCTGCCGCTTCCCGCCCACATTGATTCGCACAAGGTCATCGAGGCGATCTCGCCCGAGAAGGACGTCGACGGTTTCCACGTCGCCTCGGCCGGCGCGCTGATGGTCGGCCAGCCCGGCTTCAGGCCCTGCACGCCGTATGGCTGCATGAAGATGCTGGAGGCAATCGGCGTCAACCCGCGCGGCAAGCACGCGGTGGTGATCGGCCGCTCCAACATCGTCGGCAAGCCGATGGCGATGCTGCTGCTGGCCGCCAACGCCACCGTCACCATCTGCCACAGCGCGACACCCGACCTGGCGCTTCACACCCGGCGGGCCGACATCGTGGTCGCCGCGGTCGGCAAGCGCAATGTGCTGACGGCCGACATGGTCAAGCCCGGCGCAGTGGTGATCGATGTCGGCATGAACCGCAACGACGAAGGCAAGCTCTGCGGCGACGTCGACTTCGCCGGCGTCAGCGAAGTGGCCAGCTGGATCACCCCGGTGCCCGGCGGCGTCGGCCCAATGACCATCACGATGCTGCTGGTGAATACCATCGAGGCTGCGGAACGCCGCGCCGGCATTTGAGTCTCTTCCGCATAAGTCGCAGGATCTTGCCCATGACCACCACCAATCCGCTGCTGCAGTTCGACGGCCCGATCGCGTTTGATGCGATCCGCCCCGAGCATGTGACGCCCGCGATCAACGAACTGCTGGCCGACGCCAACGCCGCGCTTGAGCGCGTGGTCGGGCCCGAAGTGCCGGCCGACTTCGATGCCATGTCGGCCGTGCTCGCGGTGGCTACTGAGCGGCTGGCGCGAGCCTGGGGCGCCGTTGGCCACCTGAGCCATGTGGCCGACACACCCGAGTTGCGCGCCGCCCACGCCGAAAACCTGGCCCGGGTGACCGAGTTCTACACCCGTCAGGGTAGCGACGAGCGGCTGTACGCCAAGTACAAGGCGGTCGCCGTCAGCCCCAGCGCCGCCACCTTGAGCGCCCCCCGCCGCCAAGCGCTGAGCCATTGGCTGCGCGACTTCAAGCTCGGCGGCGCCGATCTGAAGGGCGAGGCCAAGGTGCGCTTTGCGCAGATCCAGGACCGCATGGCCGAGTTGTCACAGGCCTATTCGAACCACGTGCTCGACTCGACCGACGCCTTCGCGCACTACGCCACCGAGGAAGAGCTGGCTGGCGTGCCAGCCGACGTGCTGGAAGGCATGCGCGCCGCGGCCGAGAAGGACGGCCGGGCCGGCTACAAGATCACGCTGCACTTCCCCAGCTACTTCCCGGTGCTGCAGTACGGCAGCCACCGGCCGCTGCGCGAGAAGCTCTACACGGCTTACGTCACGCGCGCCAGCGAGCAGGGCCCGACCGAGCTCGACAACTCGCCGGTGATGGCCGAGCTGCTGACGCTGCGCCAGGAAGAAGCCCGGCTGCTGGGCTATGCCAACTACGCCGAGGTGTCGCTGGCACCCAAGATGGCCCGTACTCCAGCCGAGGTGATGGCCTTCCTGCGCGACCTGGCCACCCGCGCGCGGGCAAGCGCCGAGCACGACCTGGCCGAGTTGCGCGAATTCGCAGCCCGCGAGTTGGGGCTGGCCGACCTGCAATCCTGGGATGTCGCCTACGCCAGCGAGAAGCTGAAGGAGGCGCGCTACGCGTTCAGCGACCAGGAGGTCAAAACCTACTTTCCGCTGCCCAAGGTGCTGCAAGGCCTGTTCGGCATCATCGAGACGCTGTTCGAGGTCGCGATCCGCCCGGCCGATGCCCCGGTGTGGAACGACTCGGTGCGCTTCTTCCGCATCGAGCGAGCCGGCACCCTGGTCGGCGAGTTCTACCTCGATCCCCACGCCCGTGCCGGCAAGCGCCCCGGCGCCTGGATGGACGACGCGCGTGAACGTTGGCTGCGCCCCGATACCGGCCAGCTGCAAACGCCGATCGCGCACCTGGTGTGCAACTTCGCCGCCCCGGTCGGTGACAAGCCGGCGCTGCTGACGCACGACGACATCATCACGCTGTTCCACGAGTTCGGCCACGGCCTGCACCACCTGCTGACCCGCGTCGACGATCTTGGTGTCTCGGGCATCGCTGGTGTCGAGTGGGACGCAGTCGAGCTGCCCAGCCAGTTCATGGAAAACTTCTGCTGGGAGTGGGATGTCGCCAGGCACCTGACTGCCCATGTGGAGACCGGCGAGCCGATGCCGCGCGAGCTGTTCGACAAAATGCTGGCGGCGAAGAACTTCCAAAGCGGGTTGCAGACGCTGCGCCAGGTCGAATTCGGCCTGTTCGACATGCGGCTGCACACCGAGGCCGATGCGCCGCAGCGTGTGCTGGCGATCGCCGGCGAAGTGCGAGACGAAGTGGCGGTGATCAAGCCGCCGGCCTTTTCGCGCACCGCCCATACCTTCTCGCACATCTTCGCCGGCGGCTATTCCGCGGGCTATTACAGCTACAAGTGGGCCGAGGTGTTGTCCGCCGACGCCTTCAGTGCGTTTGAGGAAGAAGGCGTGCTCAGCGCCGCCACCGGCCGCCGTTACCGCAGCGAGATCCTCGAAGTGGGCGGTAGCCGGCCGGCGCTGGAAAGCTTCAAGGCCTTCCGTGGCCGCGAGCCGACCATTGACGCTTTGTTGCGTCATCAGGGCATCGCTGCCTGAGGCATGCCTGCCCCTAGGGCCGGGCTTTGCCCGACCCGCCCCCCGTGGGGGTCAAGAAACTAGGGGCCGGCCCGTCGTTTCTTGAGTTTCTCCGCTAGATTGCCGCCAACTGCATCACAAGGGTTCGACCGCCATGACCATCACTCGCCTCCCGCTCGCCCGTTCGTTGGGGCTGGTTGCCGCCGCGCTGACGCTGGCTTCGCTGACCTTGCCCGCCCACGCGGTCTACAAGATCGTCGGGCCGGATGGCAAGGTGACTTATTCCGACACGCCGCCGCCCACCGGTGGACCGGCGAAGGTGCAATCCGTCGCGGTCGGCTCGGGCGGTGGCGCACCGAACCTGAGCGGCCTGCCGTATGAGCTGCAGCAGGCTGCCACCAAGTACCCGGTCACGTTGTATTCGACCTCCGGTTGCCGCCCGTGCGACGCCGGCCGCCAGTTGCTGCAGCAGCGCGGTGTGCCGTTCGCCGAGAAGACGTTTGGTGCGACCAGCGCAGACCAGGCCGCGCTGCAAAGTCTGACCGGCGGCAGCACCAATTTGCCGGTGCTGACCATCGGGCAGCAACAGCTGAAGGGCGTGACGCCAAGCGAGTGGAACAGCTACCTCGACGCCGCCGGCTACCCGCGCGAGTCGAAGCTGCCGGCCAGCTACCGCGCCCCGGCATCGACGCCGATGGTGCAGCCTGCAACGGCTGCCGCTCCGGCCGACGCTGCGCCCGCTGCCGCCGATGCCACAGCACCGGCGCGGGCCGCCAGCGGCCCGAACATCCGCTTCTAAAGCCGCTTCAGTCCTGCGGCCGCACGATGCGCGCCGCGGGCATCTGGGCGGCCAGCACCAGTGAGCCCATCAGCCACAACGGCGCTGCCGGCACGGTGGCCGCAGCCAAGGCGCCAAAGCTGACCGGCATCACGATGGTGGCCGCGTTGGTGGCCAGCATACGCAGGCCCAGCGCTTGGCCATGGCGATCACCCGGTGTCACCTGGTGCAGCATGGCCAGGATCATCGGTTGCACCGAGCCCAGCGCCAGCCCCAACAGCGCCGAGCCCAGCATCATTCCGGCGGCACCGGGCAACCAGTAGTAGACGGCGCAGGTGACCGTCGCCAGCACCATCGCACCACGCAGCGCCCGCTTCTCATCCAGGTGATCGGCCCAGCGCGAGATCGCCAGGCGCACGATCGTTGCGGCCACCGCGAACGAACCGAGGATCAGGCCAATGCTGGAGGCACTCAAGCCGCGCGCGTGGCCCAGGACCGGTACCGCAAAGCTGTGCGCGTCCCAGCAGGACGACAGCGCCAGGTTCACCAGCAGCAAATGACGCAAGGGGGCCAGTCGCAGCAGGCTCAGCGCACCGCGCGGCCGGCCGCGGCTGTCTTCATCTGGTTTCCAGATCGGGTTCGGCGCCCCTTTCGGCACCCGCTGCCCCAGCCACCACGCCAACAACGGCAGCACCGCGGCGAAGACAAAGCCCGCGCGGAAACCGATGTGGTCGATCAGCAGGCCGACAACCACCGGCGCAAACGCATTGGACAAGGCCGGGCCCAGCGCAATCCAGCTGAACACGCGCTTCAGGTCGCTGGCGTCGCGTGCCATCAGGCCGGCTTCACGCTGGATGCCCACGGCAGCCACCGCCACGGCACCACCAGTTGCCAGCGCGGCCACCGCCAGCGCCACCGGATGCTGCGTCACCACCGCCACCAGCGACCCGGCCAAACCCATGGCCATGCCAACGCTCAAGGGGCGATGCAGGCCATGGCGATCGGCCAGCCGGCCCGCCCACAGCGACAGGCCGATCGGCGCCACCGCGAACAGCGACAGCAACACGCCGACGATCCACTCCGGGTAGCCTCGGTCCAGCACCAGCAGGCTGGCGGTGACGCGCGTGGCCGCCATGCTGGCGTGCACGCAGATCAGCGAGCCGATCACCGCCGGCAAGGCGGCGCGCAGGTTGGACGCCGGTGGCGCGTCGCCGGCGCTCAAACCTCGCCCTCGGCACCGGCGTCTTCTTCAGCCAGGTTGCCGAGCAAGGCCTGGGCCCTACCGTCGGGCAAGGTCTCTACCGCTTTGAGCTTGCGGGCCATCATGCGGGTGCGGGTCTCGGCAAATTCGATCTGGTTGCTGGCCTCGTCGAGTTTCTTCTTCGTCTTCGCGAGCACGTCACCGAACTTCTGGAACTCGCTCTTGACGGCGCCGAGCACCTCCCACACCTCGGCACTGCGCTTTTCCAGCGCCAGCGTTCGAAAACCCATCTGCAGGCTGCTCAGCGTGGCCAACAAGGTGGTCGGGCCGGCCAGCGTGATGCGGTGTTCGCGCTGCAATGCTTCGACCAGTCCCGGGCGGCGCAGCGCTTCGGCATACAGCCCTTCAGTTGGCACGAAGAGGATGCCGAAGTCGGTGGTGTGCGGCGCCGCGATGTACTTCTCGCGGATGGTCTTCGCCTCTTGCCGCAGCCGGGTCTCGATGGCCTTGGCAGCGGCCTCAGCGGCGACCGGATCGGCGCGGTCCTGCGCGTCGAGCAGGCGCTCGTAGTCCTCTCGCGGGAACTTGGCGTCGATCGGCAACCACAGCGGTGCGCCATCGTCGCGCCGGCCCGGCAGGCGGACAGCGAATTCCACGCGCGCATTGCTGCCCGGCACGGTCTCGACGTTGGCGGCGTATTGCTCGGGCGTGAGAACCTGTTCGAGCAGGTTGCCAAGCTGGTATTCGCCGATCAAGCCGCGCGTTTTCACGTTGGTCAGCACGCGGTTCAGCGAGCCGACGTCACGCGCCATGTTGCGCATGTCGCCCAGGCCCTGGTGCACTTTCTCGAGCCGTTCGGCCACCTGCTTGAAGCTTTCGCCCAGGCGCAGCTCCAGCGTCGCATGCAACTTCTCGTCGACAGTCGCACGCATCTGCTCCAGCTTGCGCTCGTTGCCCTCTTGCAGCGCAGCGAGTTGGGTCTGCACCGTGCCGCGCACTTCGGCGAGGCGGTTCGCATTGGCCTCGCCGAGCGCGCGCAGTTGGTCTGCGATCAGCTGCTGCATCGCCCCCAGTTGGGCGCGGAAGGAGTCGATCTGCTCGTTCTGCGTCCGAGCCACGTCGCCCGACTGATTCAGCAGCATCTGCTGGAAGTTGCCCAGGTCGGCACGAGCCATCTGAGCGTTGCGGCCCAACTCGTCGCGCAGTTCGCGCTCGAGCCGGTCAATGTCGGCACGGGCAGCATCGCGCAGCGTGGTGACCAGGGCCTGGGCCTGAGCGCCGTCATCCTCGCGCCGCCGCGAAGTCAAGCCGATGAAGATCAAAAGCAGCAGGTTCAGCGCGGCCAGCGCCAGCAGGATCCAGTCGGTCATGGGCCGATTGTCTCAGCCCATGATCAGCCCCTCATTCCACTCAGGCGGTGTTGCCGAGCGTGGCCGACCGCCCCGGCGGCAATGCCCGTCCGGCGGGCAAGCGCGGCGGGCCACCACCCGAATTGGCGCTGCTATTGGTCGCCGCGTCCGCCTCGCTGAGGCGGAATGCGCGCATCAGCTCGAGCAGCCGGCTGGCCTGCTCTTGCAGGCTGGCGCCCGCGGCCGCGGCCTGCTCCACCAACGCCGCGTTCTGCTGCGTCAGGTTGTCCATCTGCACCACCGCCTCATTGATCTGCGCCAGGCCCTGGCTCTGCTGCGACGAGGCCTCGCTGATCTGCGCGATCGTCTCGGCCACCTGGCGAATCGCCATGCTGGCCTGCTGCATCGTCGTGCCGGCCGCCTCGACCTGCTTGCTGCCGGTTTCGACCTGCTCGACGCTGGCACCGATCAAGGTCTTGATCTCCTTGGCCGCCTCGGCACTGCGCTGCGCCAGTGCCCTCACCTCACCCGCCACCACCGCGAAGCCGCGGCCTTGCTCGCCCGCACGTGCGGCTTCGACAGCCGCATTCAGCGCGAGGATGTTCGTCTGGAACGCGATGTCGTCGATCACGCCGATGATGTCGCCCACCTTGCGGCTGCTGGCTTCGATGCCGCGCATCGTGCTGACCACCTGACCCACCACCTCGCCGCCCTTTTCGGCCACGCTGCAAGCCGACTGCGCTTGCTGATTGGCCATGCGGGCGTTCTCGGCGTTGGCCGACACGGTGGCGGTGAGCTGTTCCATCGAACTGGCCGTCCGCTGCAGCGAGGCGGCCTGTTGCTCGGTGCGTTGCGACAGATCGGCGTTGCCCTGCGCGATCTCGCGTGCAGCGGTCGCCACGCTGTCGGCATTGCCACGCACCTGGCCCACCATGCGCGCCAGGCCCGATTTCATCGTCGCCAAGGCGCGCAGCAACTGGCCGATTTCGTCACGGCCCGAGGCCTGTATCTCACCGCTCAGGTCACCCTCGGCAATCTGCTGGGCCAGGCTCGCCGCACGCTCCAGCGGCTGCGTCATGCTGCGCGACAGCAGTTGCACCAGCAAGCCGATGATCAGCACCAGTCCACCGGCCAGCGCCGCCTCGATCCAATTGGCGCGTCGCAGGCTGCTGACCCGCTCGGTCAGCTGCTCCTGCAGCATGTCGAGCGCCAAACCATCCACTTCGTACAGCGCGTCGATGGTCTTGGTGAAGGTGCCCACATAGTCGACCGCCGAGTAGCTGGGCGTCTCGGGCTGCAACAGCTCACGCCGCGCCAGATCGAGTGCGGACTGGACCTGGACTTTCAGCGCACCGACCTTTTCAGCCAATGCCTGCTGGATCGTCGGGTTGGCCGCAAAGCTCTTTTCGAATGCGGTCACCATCGTCGAGTAGTGGTCCTCGGCCAGCTGGATGGCGCCGCCCAGCAGCACCTTGCCTTCGGGCCCGATCTTTCCCTCGGCCAGGAAGCCGGCGCCGCGGGCTCGCGTCTGGCCCAGAGCCTCGGTCGCGAACGGCAGCTTGATCAGCGAGGCGGTCATCAGGTAGTAGGTGTCCGCCTGCGGGTCGAGGATCAGGCCCGAGTCGTCGAGCAGCAGGTCCAGCACCTTGAAGTAGCGGGCGATCAGCTGCGCGTGGCGCGTGCTGCTGTCGGCAGCTGGAAGTCGCTTGGCGCTCACGTCGGCCTCGAGTGCGTGCCAGGCGTCGGTGCCCTCTTTCCACGTGCTCAGCAGCTTGGTGCTGAAGCCGGCTTCAGGCAACTCTTTGTCGAGATCAGCCACGGCCTTCTCGACCTCGGCCTTCTTGGCGTCTCGGGGTGCCTGCATCTCGGCCTTGCCGCCCAGCATGCCGGCCGAAAGGCCGCGGTGCTGCTGCGTCAGTTGCACCAGCCGGACCAGATGCCTGGCGGGCGCGATGCCGTTGATCTCACCCTGCGCCGCGCCGACCAGCTCTTGCGATTGGCGCCACTGAAACACCAACGGCACGCTGACCGCCAACAGCACCAGCACGCCCAATAGCAGCAGCTTGCGCTTGATCGACAGAGCCTGGATGAAGTCCACAACATACTCCTCTCGGTCTCGACGCGTTTGCAGTCTAGGCCGAGGGCGCATGCAGCGCCAGAGGAGTGATGCTCAGGCCATCACTTCGGGGTTCAGCGGCGTGGGCGGTTGGCCACCCGTCAACGCGGCAATCAAGTTGGTGGCCGCCAGCTCGGCCATCGCTCGGCGGGTGGGCAGGCTGGCACTGGCGATGTGCGGTGTGAGCACGACGTTGGGGACGGCCAGCAGATCAGAGTGCACGCTGGGCTCGCCTTCGAACACGTCCAAGCCCGCCGCGGCAATGCGGCGCTCACGCAGAGCCTGCGCCAGTGCGGCATCGTCAACCACGCCACCACGGGCGATGTTGGTCAAGGTCGCTGTTGGCTTCATCAGCGCCAGCTCGGCCGCACCGATCAAATGGTGGGTCTGCGTCGTGTAAGGCACCACGATCACCAGGTGGTCGGCTTCGCGCAGCAGATCTTGCAGGCCAAGGTACCGCGCCCCGACGGCGGCCTCGTCGGCTTCTGAGAGCCGGCTGCGGTTGTGATACGCCACCTTCATGTCGAAACCCAGCGCACCGCGCTTGGCGATCGCCTGCCCGATGCGGCCCATGCCGAGGATGCCCAGCGTCGCACCGTGCACATCCGAGCCAGCGAAGAGGTCGTAAGACCACTGCTTCCATTGACCGGCGCGCAACCAGTGCTCGCTCTCGGCCATGCGCCGGGCGGCAGCCATCATCAGCGCGAAGCCGAAGTCGGCGGTGGTCTCGGTCAACACACCGGGCGCGTTGGTGGCGAGCACGCGGCGCGCGGTGCAAGCCGGCACATCGATGTTGTTGAAGCCCACCGCCATGCTGCACACCGCGCGCAACTGCGGGCAAGCGGCCAGCAGCGCTGCGTCGATACGCTCGGTGCCCGTGATCAGCGCACCGGCGCAGCCTTGCATCCGCTGCACCAATGCAGCGGGCGCCAACGGCTCGATGTCCTGATGGGCATCGACCTCGAAATGTTCAGCCAGCCGCTGCGAGATCTCGGGGAAAAGGCGGCGCGCCACCAGCACACGTTGTCGTTCCTGGGTCATGTCTGTCGTCACTTTCTGGAAATCTTCTCAACCGCCATGTGGGACGCTGCCGGGGTGAAAGCCAATCAGCGCCAGCATCACGAAGAACCCGATCACGTAGGCCACCGGCACATACCAACCATGGCGCAGCCATTGGCCCACTGAGCGCGCCTGCGGAAACATGTTGGCCAGCGCCACGCCGGCGGATGAGCCGAACCAGATCATCGAGCCGCCGAAGCCCACCGCATAGGCCAGGAAGCCCCAGTCGTAGCCGCCCTGCTTCAGCGCCAGCGCAGTGAGCGGGATGTTGTCGAACACGGCGGACAAGAAGCCCAGCCCCAGCGCGGTGGGCCATGAAGCCGCGGGCAGCTGATCAACCGGCATCATCGACGCGCTGAGCACCAGCGCCAGCAGGAAGACCGAGCCTTTGAACGCGCCCGGCAGCTGAGCCCACGCTGGCAAGCGAAGCGGTGCAGTGAGCAGCAAGGCCAGCCAGACGGTGGCGCCGAGGAAGGGGAATGCATCGGCATAGGCCGCCCCAACGGTGTTGACCAATACGTTGACGACCACCGCGGCCACCAGGATGAACGCGACCACGCCGACCCGGACCCAGTCGATGCGGGCGTCGGGCGTTTCGTCCTTCTGGATCGGCGAGTAAGCCTGCTGCTGAATCGAGGCCGGAATGCCGCAGACGACCAGCGCAACACCGGACGCGATGAAAGCTTCCAGCACTTCGAGTGGCGAGACCCCAGCGATCCACAGCATCGTCGTCGTGGTGTCGCCCACCACGCTGCCCGCGCCACCCGCATTGGAGGCGGCCACGATGGCCGCCAGGTAGCCGGTGTGGACCTTGCCTTTGAACACGGTGTGGGCGATCGCACCGCCGATCATCGCCGCGGCGATGTTGTCCAGAAAAGCCGACAGCACGAACACCAGCCCGAGCAGCGCAAAGCAGCCCTTCCAGTCGTCCGGCAGCCAACGTGGAAGCACGGCCGGCAGCTCGCTGCGCTTGAAGTGCTCGGCCAGCAGCGCGAAGCCGAGCAACAGCAGCAGCAGGTTCGCGAGCAGGACCGCTTCGTGGGCAAGGTGCCCAGCGAAGCCCATCACCCCCGCGCCGCCGGAGAACGGCGACCAACCGATCTTGTACGACGCGATCACCACCACACCGCCCAATGCGATGCGCAATGCCGCGCGGTGAAACAGCGCCACGCCCGCCAGGACGGCGCCGAACAAGACAAACTCCCACGGCCAGCCCAGCGAGGCCATTGCGCTGACCTGCGGCCCTTCAGCCGTGAAAGCGCGTGAAGCCGGTCACCGGCTCGCGCTCGGTGACCAGCGTGTTCTCCACCGCCTCGGGGTCGGCGTGGCCGAGCGACATGCCGCAGACCACCATCTCTTCGGGCCCAAAGCCCAGCTCGGCAGCAATGACCCGGTGGAACTGCGTGAACGCGGCCTGCGGACAAGTGTCCAGCCCCCGGGCACGGGCTGCCACCATCACGTTCTGCAGGAACATGCCGTAGTCCAGCCAGCTGCCTTGCTGCATCACGCGTTCGATCGTGAAGATCAGGCCGACCGGCGCGTCGAAGAATTCGTAGTTGCGGCCGTGCTGGCTGTGCATGCGGGCCTTGTCAGCCTTGCCGATGCCGAGCAGCCCGTACAGATCCCAGCCGACCTTGCGGCGCCGGTCGATGTAGGGGGCGCGCCACTCGGTTGGGTAGTAGGCGTATTCCTCTGTGTGCTGCGAACGCGTCTCTGGGTCGTCATAGACCGCGCGCAGGCGCTGCGACAAGCGCTGCCGCGCTTCGCCCATCAGCACATGCACGTGCCAAGGCTGGGTGTTGGTGCCCGATGGGGCGCGCGCAGCCACGGACAAGATCTCTTCCACCGTGCTGCGCGGCACCGGTGTGGGCAGGAAGGCACGGATCGAGCGACGCGAGGTGATCGCAGCGTCGACGGCCGCGGTGGACTCTTTGGTGAATTCGTTGGGTATGGCGGTCATGGTGTTCAAGCTTTCAATGGCGCCAGGGCCGACAGCAGCGCTGGCGGCAATGCAGATGGCCGGCGTGTGACCCGGTCGACATAGACGTGGACGAAATGGCCAGCCGCAGCGGTCAGCGGCTCGCCGGCACCGAACAGGCCCACCTCGTAGCGCACGCTGGAGCGGCCGACATGGGCCACCCGCAGGCCCGCCTCGACGGCTTGGGGAAAGGCCAGCGGCGCGAAGTAGTTGCAGCGCGTCTCGATCACCAGCCCGATCACTGGGCTGGTCTCGATCTTCAGTGCCCCGGCTTGGATCAGGTAGCCGTTCACTGCGGTGTCGAAGAAACTGTAGTAGACGACGTTGTTGATGTGACCGTAGGCGTCGTTGTCCATCCAGCGGGTGCCGATGGGGCGGAAGACACGGTAGGCACTGCGCGGCTCGGCCTGTGCGCGAGCGGTCTCGGAAGTAACGCTGCTGCTCATGCGAGCGATTGTTCCATCGGTGCCGTCGTGTGGCGCTGCCAGTCCTGCCAGCTGTCGGCGGCAAGCTCCAGGGTACGTGCCTGCAAGGCCACCGTTTCGTGGATGTCGCGCCCGTAGCCGCCGGCCATGCTCAAGGCCACCGGCACCTGACGCTCACGCAGCGCGGCGAGCACACGCCGATCACGTTCGGCCATGCCTGCGGCGGTGAGTTTGAGTCGGCCCACACGGTCGTTCTCGTGCGGGTCGGCGCCGGCCAAGTAGAAGGCCAGCCCTGGCGCGCGCGTCTCGTGGCGGCGCCATATCTCTTCCAACGCCGCGTCGAGTGCCGCCAGGTAGGGCTCATCGCCACAACCATCGGGCAGCTCGACATCCAGATCGCCGGCGACCTTTCGAAATGGGAAATTGCGCTCGCCATGCATCGAGAAGGTGAACACCGTCGGGTCATCGGCAAAGATGGCGGCGGTGCCGTTGCCCTGGTGCACGTCGAGATCGATCACCACCACCCGCAACAAGACTTTGTGAAGACGGTGCCACTCCGCTTGCATCAGCCGCGCTGCCACCGCCGTGTCATTGAAGACGCAATAGCCCGAGCCCTTGTCTGCGCTTGCATGGTGGGTGCCGCCGGCCAGATTGGCGGACACGCCCTCGGCCAGTGCCGTGCGCGCCGCAGCGATGGTGGCGCCCACCGAACGCCTTGCACGCTCGGCCATGCGGGGCGACCAGGGGAAACCGATCTCGCGTTGCGCCGCCGCGCTGAGCAGCCCCTCGGCCACCGCCGTGATGTACACCGGCTCGTGGGCGAGCGCCAGTTCGCCGTCGGTCGCAGCGGGCGCCTCTTCGAGCCGGATGCCCGGCAACTGCGCCGCCACCCGGTCGCGCAGCAAGCGGTACTTGGGCATTGGGAAGCGGTGCCCTTCCGGCAACGGCAGCACGAAATGGTCGGAGGTGTAGGCCCGCATGGTGCGAAAGCACTGTGCCACAGCCCTTGGCGAGGTGACTTTGGCAGGGCGTCACCGCCGCATGTCGCCCTCGTGACAGTGCTTATTCCTAGAGCAATGACCCTACTTTGCTGCACTGCAACAAATATCACTTGCAAAGCTCGCCGAGAAGCCCAATACTTCGAACCATGTTGCAGCGCACCATTGGTTTTTTGGAACGGCTGCATTCCCTGCCCCACCCCACTGATCCGATAGGAGATACCCCATGCTGACCGCTGAACAACTGATCGCCGCTCACAAAGCCAACGTCGAAACCCTGTTCGACCTGACCAACAAGGCCTTCGAAGGCGTCGAAAAGCTGGTCGAACTGAACCTGCAACTCACCAAGGCTTCGCTGGGTGAAGTCGCCGAAACCGCCAAGGCCACGCTGTCGGTCAAGGACGCGCAAGAACTGCTGTCGCTGCAAGCCGGCCTGCTGCAACCCGCCGCCGAGAAGGCCGCCGCTTACAGCCGCCACCTGTACGACATCGCCGCTTCGACCAACGCCGAAGTGACCAAGGTCGCTGAAGTGCAACTGGCCGACGTCCAGAAGAAGTTCATGGCCACCGTCGACAGCGCCGTCAAGAACGCTCCGGCCGGCACCGAAAGCGCCGTCGCCCTGGTCAAGTCGGCCATCTCTGCCGCCAACAACGCTTACGAAAGCGCCCACAAGGCTGCCAAGCAAGCCGCTGAAGTGGCCGAAGCCAACTTCCAGGCCGTGACCAACACCGCCGTCAAGGCAGCTCAGTCGGCCCCGAAGGCTGCCCGTCGCGCCGCCGCGGCCTGATGTCAAAAGGAATGCCTGAAGCACTCTGACAGAGAGTCAACCGAGGAACCCGCACCCGCGTGCGCGACCACAAAGCAGCGTGACGGAACTTCCGCCGCCTGCCGGTTGTCTCTCAGAACGCCACGCTCGCGCCTGAGCAGCGTGGCCTTCATGGAAGGTTGTCTCCTCGGTACCTCTTGAAAGACTGCTTTCCAGGTACCTTCAACCCGGCTGGTCCTCACGGACCGCCGGGTTTTTTATTGCCTGGCGCGCACTTGGCGCGACTTTCTGAAGCTCAGCGGGTCAGCGCCGCGATCCGCTGGCGCAGCTGCGGCAAGGCCGCCAGCGCAGCCTCGCGGCCCGACTGGATGACCTTCATGCGGGCGGTGAAGTCTGCGCCCGACACGCCGCTCAAACCCGGACGCAGCACCACGTCGGCCTCTTTCAACTCGAAACGGTTGATGCTGCGGCCCATGATGGCAAAGGTCTGCAACAGCATGCGCAGCGCGTCGCCGGTGGCATTGCCGTCCGGCGGCGACGAGATGTCGACCGCGATCACCAGATCGGCGCCCATCTGCCGGGCAAAGCGCACCGGCACCGGTGACACCAGGCCGCCGTCCACATATTCCCGGCTGCCGATCTTGACCGGCTGAAACACCGCCGGCACGGCACTGGACGCCCGCACCGCCACGCCCGTGTCGCCGCGCTGGAACAGGATCGCCGTGCCGTCGCCCAAATCAGTGGCGACGATGCCCAGCGGCACCTTCATCTGCTCGATGTTCAGGTTCCCGGTCTGGCTGCGCACATAGCGCGCCAGCGCCTCGCCACGGATCAGTCCACGGCCCGGGAACGACCAGTCGGTCAGGCCGGATTCGTCCATCGACTGGGCCAACGAGCCCATCTCGACGCCGCTCTTGCCCGAGGCATACATGGCCGCGACCAGGCTGCCCGCCGAGGTGCCGACCACCAGGTCGGGCCGGATCCCCTGCTCTTCCAATACCTGGATCACGCCGATGTGGGCGAAACCGCGCGCTGCACCGCCGCCAAGTGCCAGCCCGATGCGTGGCGGCCGCGGGGGGGCCAGCGGCACTGCGGACGGCGGAGGCGGCGCAACGGGTGGCTCCGCCACCACGGGCGGGCGTGGTGGCGCCGTCTGGCAAGCCGCCAACGGCAGCCCCGCCGCAGCAGCCCACATCAAGCGCCAGCACAAAGCCCGGCGGCTCGCATCAGGTGCCTCGGCACCCTCTTTAGATTCGAAAGAAATAATCAAGTGAAATTTGTGTTCTTTTCAAGCATATAACGAATCCGTAGAGTGCCTCCCAAGCCCTGTTTCACCGGGGCAGCCCTCTACAGAACCATGTACCAATACACCTCGTTCGACCGCCAGTTCGTGCACCAGCGCGCTGCGCAGTTCCGTGACCAACTCACCCGCAACCTGGCTGGCGAACTGGCTGACGACGACTTCCGCCCGCTGCGCTTGCAGAACGGCTGGTACATCCAGCGCCATGCGCCGATGCTGCGGGTCGCCGTGCCTTACGGTGAATTGTCGTCGCGCCAGCTGCGCCAGTTGGCCCGCATCGCACGTGAATTCGACCGCGGCTTCGGCCATTTCACCACCCGCCAGAACCTGCAATACAACTGGATTCCGCTGCCGAAGTCGGCTGATGTAATGGATTTGCTGGCCGAAGTCGACATGCACGGCATCCAGACCTCCGGCAATTGCATCCGCAACATCACCAGCGACGCCTTCGCCGGCATCGCGCCGGACGAAATCGTCGACCCGCGTCCGTACTGCGAAATCCTGCGCCAGTGGAGCACGCTGCACCCGGAGTTCGCCTTCCTGCCGCGCAAGTTCAAAATCGCCGTCAGCGGTTCGGTTGAAGACCGCGCCGCCATCGCCTGGCACGACGTCGGCCTGCAACTGGTGAAGAACGACGCCGATGAGGTCGGCTTCAAGGTCTACGTGGGCGGCGGCATGGGCCGCACGCCGATCATCGGCACCGTCACCAACGCCTTCGTGCCCTGGCAAGAGATCCTGGTCTACCTCGAAGCCGTCGTCCGCGTCTACAACCGCTACGGCCGGCGCGACAACCTGTACAAGGCCCGCATCAAGATCCTCGTCAAGGCCGAAGGCCAGAAGTTCGTCGACGCTGTGAACGCCGAGTTCACCAAGATCCTCGAGCAAGACGTCGATGGCCGCGAGCACATCATCCCGGTGTCGGAACTGGAACGCGTGTCGCACCACTTCCAGGACCCGAACGGCGTGCACCCGGCCACCAGCGCCTTCGACCCGAACCGCACCGGCCCGGCGCCGGCTGCCTTCTTGCGCTGGCTCGAGCGCAACGTGCATGGCCACCGCGTGCCGGGCTACCGCGCCGTGACGCTGTCGCTCAAGCGCGCCGGCCAGGCCCCTGGCGATGCGACCGACGAACAGATGGAAGCTGCCGCGCAGCTGGCCGACCGCTACTCACTCGGCGAGCTGCGCGTGTCGCACGACCAGAACCTTGTGCTGCCCTGGGTGCGCGAAGCCGACCTGTTCTCGGTCTGGCATGCTGCCAAGGAAGCCAGCTTCGCCACGCCGAACATCGGCCTGCTGACCGACATGATCGCTTGCCCCGGCGGCGACTTCTGCGCGCTGGCCAACGCCCGCTCGATCCCGGTGGCCGCCAGCATCACCGAGCGTTTCGACGACATCGATGCGCTGTACGACATCGGTGACATCGACGTGCACATGAGCGGTTGCATGAACTCCTGCGGCCACCACCACACCGGCCACATCGGCATCCTCGGCGTCGACAAGGATGGCAGCGAGTGGTACCAGATCTCGGTCGCCGGCTCTGACGGCTCGACGCTGAGCGGCGCCGCAGTGCCCGGCAAGGTGATCGGCCCGTCATTCTCGGCCGACGAAGTGCCCGACGTGATCGAGGCGCTGATCGACGTGTACCTGCGTCAGCGCCAAGCCGATGAGCACTTCATCGACACCGCACGCCGCTTGGGCGTACCGGCCTTCCGCGCCGCCGCTGATGCCGTGCGCCGCGACACCGCAGCGCCCGCAGCCAAGCCGGCCGTCGTGGCCGAAGCCGCCGAGGCCCTGTGATGAGCGCCGCCCCCCACATGAACTTCATCCAAGCCGCTCAAGACCCGTGGCGTGCCGCCGTGGGCGAATACGGCCCGCTGCCGAGCCCGCCAGTCGCTGCCCACAGCCTGCTGACGCTGGAGCAGTGGCAAGCCGTGCGCGACCAGTGGCCTGCCGGTCTGCCCGTGGGCCTGACGCTGGCCAACACCGCCGAGGTGGAAGATCTGGCCGAAGACCTGCCGCGCTTCGCGCTCGTCGCGCTGCAGTTCCCCAAGTGGACCGACGGCCGCGCCTACAGCCAGGCCCGCGTGCTGCGGGCACGCCTGCGCTACGCCGGTGAGGTGCGCGCGACCGGCGATGTGGTCGTCGACATGCTGCCGCTGCTGCAGCGCACCGGCTTCGACGCCGTGCAGTTGCGTGACGGCCAGGTTGAAGCCAGCGCCCGCCGCGCGCTGGCCATCGTCTCCGAGCATTACCAGGGCGACGTGCACCAGACGCGCCCGCTGTTTTCGAGGGTTCCCGCATGAGCGCCGTTTCGTCCCTGCCGCAGACCTCTGCATTGCCTGGCGCCCTTCCGGTCACGGCAGCGGCTGCGTCCAGCGCCATCTCGCTCTACGCCCGTCGCACCGAGGGTTATGAAGAGCGCGTCGAAGCCACCATCGCTCAGTTGCGCCAGGCCGCGCTGGACCACGCCGGCAGCATCGTGCAGGCGACCAGCCTGGGCGCCGAAGACATGGTGCTGACCGACCTGATCGCCAAGCTGAATGTACCGATCGCCATCGGCACCCTGCAGACCGGCAAGCTGCATGACGAAACGCTGGCCTTGATCCCCGAGATTGAGCAGCGCTACGGCCTGGATGTCGAGATCTACAGCCCGCGCGAAGAGGCCGTGGTGCACTTCGTTCGCCGCAACGGCGAAGACGCGATGTACCAGAGCATCGAGCTGCGCAAGGGTTGCTGCCAAGTCCGCAAGCTGGAGCCACTGGCGCGCATGCTGCAGAACCGCGAAGCCTGGGTCACCGGCCTGCGCCGCGAACAAAGCGCCAACCGCGGCGCCGTGCCGCTGCGCGAAGTCGAGGCCAACGGCCGCATCAAGTTCAACCCGCTGGCCGACTGGAGTTGGAACGACATCTGGCACTACATCGAGTCGAACGACGTGCCCTACAACGCGCTGCACGACCAGTTCATGCCCAGCATCGGCTGCGCACCCTGCACCCGTGCGATCGCTGTGGGCGAAGAGTTCCGCGCCGGCCGCTGGTGGTGGGAAGACGAGGCGGCCAAGGAGTGCGGCCTGCACGCCGTGCAGCCCAGCACCACCAGCCGCGACGAAGCGGTGGCGGCCTGAGCATGCCCCAGCGTGGCCATGTCATCTTCATCGGCGCCGGCCCTGGTTCGGCTGACCTGATCACGCTGCGCGGCGCCGCTGCGCTGGCCCGCGCGGATGTGGTGCTGTTCGACGCCCTGACCGACCCGGCCCTGCGTGAATTCGCACCCAAGGCTGAGTGGATTGACGTCGGCAAGCGTGGCTTCTCGACCACCACCGCGCAAACGCGCATCAACGCCTTGCTGGTGGAACATGCTCAAACAGGCGCCCTGGTGGCGCGGCTGAAGGGCGGGGACCCCAGCGTCTTTGGCCGGCTCGAAGAAGAGCTGCAGGCGCTGGCCAAAGCCAGCATCACCAGCGAGGTGATCCCCGGCGTGACCGCTGCGTTGGCCGCGGCCGCCGCCTCGGCCCGCCCCCTCACTCGCCGTGGCAATGGGCGCAGCGTGGCATTGACCACCGCGATGACGCAGGAGCGCGAGCTGCACGCCGGCCGCCGCGCCGACACCGAGGTGTTCTACATGGCCGGTCGGCAGCTGGCGATGCTGTCGCGCCGCCTGCTCGAGGCGGGCTGGCAGGCCGAGACGCCGGTCAGCGTGGTCTCCCGCGCCGGCTGGCCGGATCAGCTGATCAGCGAGCACCAGGTCGACAGCCTGCCCGCCGCCTGCGTGCTGCACGCGGGCCGGCCGGCGGTGGTCACCGTCGGTGTCGGCGCCGCCAAAGTGGTGCCAAGCTTTCACGAGAGCGAGGATCCCCTCGTCGCGGCCACGCCCTTGCGCGAGGGTCATCCCGCCGCTTGAAGGCCCCCAGGCCCTAAAATCTCATGCTTTGCTGCGCGGCGTCTTGCGCGGCGCAGGCCAGGCTTCGAGGCTTTCCGCTTGGCGGAGCCGCAAGCCAGCCCTACTTTTCACTTCTCACGCACCATGACCCACGTCGTCACCGAAGCCTGCATCCGCTGCAAGTACACCGACTGCGTCGACGTCTGCCCTGTCGACTGCTTCCGCGAGGGCCCGAATTTCCTGACCATCGACCCCGACGAGTGCATCGACTGTGCGGTGTGCATCCCGGAGTGCCCGGTCAACGCCATCCTGCCCGAGGAAGACGTGCCGGCCGACCAGCAGAAATTCATTGCCATCAATGCCGAGCTGGCCAAGGGCTGGCCGAGCATCACCAAGCGCAAGCCCGCGCTGCCCGATGCCGACGAGTGGAAAGACCGCACCGGCAAGCTGGACCAGCTGATCCGCTGATCGGTGTGGTAGGAATATCGGACGTGGGGTAGTACTGCATGCAATTAAGAATGTTCGTAACCCCCTCTATAGCTCACCCTCTTCGTCGGCCGCCGCTGGCGGCTCATCTGGAATGGGCTGTTGCGGCTCGCCGCGCATGGCCCTCCCATAGTTCAGTGCCATTGCATGGAGCTTCACGATGAAACGCTTCTGCTTGCGGATGCTGGACAGCGACAACATGCGATCCGTAGAGGCATCGGACTGGGCCACGATGACAACGGGAGGGTTGAACGCGCGATCCACGTACACCTCATGTTCGAAGCCATCGAACGACACGATGTGATCAGGGACGGCGGTCCCTGCACGCACTTCGTCCGCTAGTGCCTCTTTGCGGACCTGTTCGGGCGTAGTCGCCGCCTGACAGTCACTCGACTGTGCGGCCGAATCTGGCGGGATGGTTCCGGATTGGCTCATGGTGCTTGCTCCTAGCAGCAGCAGCAGGGCGATGAATGGTTTCAATGTTGCTCCCGCTAGTTGTTTGGCCCCAGACCGTTGGCCTGGGGCGCCAACAGTCTGTCAGGCAGCAGTCAGGCGCACTGTCACGAGGTGTTAGCCCGCGGGGCCGAGGGTAGGAGTGTCACAATCGCAACTCGCCCTGTCCGCAGGGCGTCCGCTAGGGGTGCCGGGACAAAGTCCCAGCTGAGAAAGTCCCTTTGAACCTGATCGGCGGCTTCAAGCTGCCATGCGCACAGCGTTTTATTTTGTGCGCACGAGGTAATCCTCGCGCAGGGAAGCAGCTCAGATGGCGGCATGCGCTCGTGTGCCGCAGACCCATCCAGAACTTGCCGCCCTGCGACCGACTTGTCGAGTCCCAGATGGCCATGCAGTCCCTTCCCCGCTTCACCTTGCACGCGCTGGCCCTGGTTGCCGTGCATGCCACCTGTGCCGGCCAGGCCGCCGAGCAGGTCACCATCACCGGTCGCATAGAGCCGCTGCCGGCCAGCGTGGCCGGCTTTGGCGACACGGCACTCGCCAAGTCGCCATTCCAGGCGCTGAGCCTCAGCCGCAGCCTGCTCGAAGACCATGGCGCCGACGCCCTGTCCGCCCTGACCCGGCTCGACGCCAGCATCGCCGACGCCTACAACGCGCCCGGCTACTGGAGCGCGCTGACCGTGCGCGGCTTCGTGCTCGACAACCACTACAACTACCTGCGCGACGGCCTGCCGATCAATGCCGAGACCGCCATCGCGCTGGAGAACAAAGAGCGCATCGAGGTGCTCAAGGGCACCAGCGGCGCGCAGGCCGGCACCAGCGCCCCGGGTGGCCTGGCCAACCTCGTGGTCAAGCGGCCGCGGGGCAGCGATCAATCGGTGGTTTTCCTTGGCTGGTCCGAGCGCGGCAACTTCAAGGTCGCCACCGACCTGGAGCGTCACTTCGGCGATGGCGGTGTGTTGGGTCTGCGGCTGAACGCCGCCGTCGAATCGCTCGACCCGCAGGTGCATGACTCCAAGGGTCAGCGGCATCTGCTCGCGCTGGCTGGCAGCGCACAACCCACCGCCGACCGCCGCTTCGACGCCGAGATCGAAATCAGCCACCAGTCGCAGCCGAGCATGCCGGGCTTCAGCATGCTGGGCGACCGCGTGCCCTCGGCGCGTGACATCGACCCGCGCCTGAACCTGAACAACCAGGCATGGTCTAAACCGGTCGTCTTCGACGGCACCACCGCCAGCTTGCGCTGGACCGAGACGCTCGGCGCCGACTGGCAGTTGCAGGCCCAGGTCATGAGCCAGCGCCTGCGCACCGACGACCGCATCGCCTTCCCTTACGGCTGCGGCGCCCTGCTGGATCGCTATTGCGACGACGGTAGCTTCGACCTCTACGACTTCCGCAGCGAAAAAGAGCGCCGCGACACGCTGGCCGGCTCTCTGACCCTCAACGGCCGCCTCCAGTGGTGGGGCCTGTCCCACCAGCTCTCGACCGGGCTGCAGTGGAGCGACTTCCGCCAGCACTCCAACGAGCAGATCTACCAATGGGCCGGCACCGGCCAGATCGACGGCAGTGTGCAAGTCGACGCCCCGGTGCCCGAGCCCTACACCACCGCCGGCCGCCACGAGCGCAGCACCGAGCTGCATGTGCGCGATCACCTGGCGATCACGCAGGACACCGGCCTGTGGCTCGGCCTGCGCCACAGCGCCCTGGAGCGCTCGAGCGAAGCCACCGGCACCGACTACCGCCAATCCTTCACCACGCCCTGGGTCGCTTTGAGCCACCAATGGACCGACGCGCTGCTGGTCTACGGCAGCTGGGGCCAGGGGGTGGAAAGCGATGTGGCGCCGAACCTGCCCAACTACACCAACGCGGGCCAACCGCTGCCGGCCTTGAAGAGCGAGCAGGTCGAGTTGGGCCTGAAGTTCTCACAAACGAACTGGAACGCCAGCCTCACCGCCTTCGACATCCGCCGGCCGATGGCGATCGACCTGTGCGACGACGCAGGCACCTGCACGCGCCGCATCGACGGCAACGCCCGCCACCGTGGCGTTGAAGCCAGCGGCGAGCTGCACTCGGGTCAGCTGACTTTGCAAGCCAGCGGCATGTGGCTGCACGCGCGCCGCGAAGGCGCCAACGATGACGCGGAAAACGGCCGCACACCGCCCAACGTCGCCGAGCGCAGCGCGCGCCTGATGGCCGGCTGGCAGTTCACCGAGATCACCGGCCTCAGCGCCCAAGCCAGCCTCAGCTACGAAGGTCCGCGCTATGTGCTGCCCGACAACGGCGCCCGCATCCCCGGTTGGACGACGGTAGGCTTGGCCACGCGCTACGCCACGCGCGCCCTCGGCCACGAATGGCTGCTGCGCGCCGGCGTCGACAACCTGTTCAACCGCCGCGCCTGGCGCGAGAGCCCCTACCAGTTCGGCCACGCATACCTCTATCCGTTGGAGCCGCGCAGCTTCCGCATCTCTTTGCAGACCAGCTTGTAAGGCCCCCAAAATTCTGTCTATAATCTGAGGCTTCACTTCCCCGATAGCTCAGTTGGTAGAGCGCCGGACTGTTAATCCGTAGGTCCCTGGTTCGAGCCCAGGTCGGGGAGCCAAAATAATCAAGGGGTTACGTGCGAACGTAACCCCTTCGTCTTTTGCGCGAGCCTCAAATATCAGACAGTTGTCTGATATTTCGGTTGTGCACCGGTCGCCACGCCTCTCCGCCGCGGCCAACCGATCGCTTCACCTTGCCTCGGCCTCCCCTGTACACGTGTGCCCGCGTCGAGCGTGCCGCGGCCGTGCCGTGGCTTCGCGCCTGAGTCGGTACCAGATCTTGTCGGCACCTAGCAATTGAGTGCGATAGGCAGGTTTGCCCGTCACTGCTTCGATTCTGTAAACGGTTCCTGGGAACGCTGTTTGCTGAACGACGAACCACGTCTTTCAAGAGGGATACGCCATGTCTGACAACAAGCAAGCTATCGGCGGCCAGGATCGCAAGCGCATTAACGTGAACGAAGACTACGAGTTGCGCGACTGGTCGAAAAAGTTCGGCGTGACGCCTGACGAGCTTCGCGCCGCGGTGAAGGCGGTGGGTGACCAGGCTGATAAGGTCGAAGAACATCTGAAGCGCAAGCGCGCGTAGCCGCCTGAGCCGACCGAAGACCGACCCCTCATGGCCCGCGCTGCCGCTGGGGACCCGCTCCAACGCTATGTCGAGAAACGAAACTTCGACATAACGTCTGAGCCTCGTGGCGTCCGTGCCAAGCGTGCCAAGACGCTCCGGTTCGTCATCCAGAAGCACTGGGCAAGCCACCTGCACTACGACTTTCGGCTAGAGCTCGGCGGGGTGCTGCTGAGCTGGGCGGTGCCGAAGGGGCCCAGCTACGACCCGAAGGAAAAGCGCCTGGCTGTCCACGTCGAAGACCATCCGGTGAGCTATGGGGGCTTCGAGGGAACGATCCCGGCCAAGCAATACGGCGCCGGCAAGGTCATCGTCTGGGACAACGGCACTTGGGAGCCGGTCGGCGATGCACAAGACGCCCTCGACAAGGGCAAGCTCATCTTCAAGCTACACGGTCAGAAGCTGGCCGGACTGTGGGAGCTCGTTCGCACCTCGAGAGGCAACGGCAAGCAAGAGCAGTGGCTGCTGTTCAAGAAGACGGACGCCTGGGCACGTCCGGCAGCTGAATACGACGTTGTGACCGCCTTGCCGGACAGCGTGGTCGAGCAGCCGCTTGGCTCCATCGAGGAGCGAGAGCCACGCGACGCTGGCGTCCCGCCGACCGCCAACGGTGAGCCCGACCTGTCCGCAGCCAAGAAGGCGGCACTGCCAGCCACGTTGGCGCCTCAGCTGGCGACACTGGCGTCAGCCCCCCCGACCCTTGGGACGTGGCTGGCGGAGAACAAGTTCGACGGCTACAGGATGATGGCGCGCATTCAACGCGGCAAGGTCAAGCTTCTCACCCGCGGGGGCCACGACTGGACTCACAAGGTTCAGTCTTTGGCCGATGAGATTGCCAAGCTCGGCCTCGATGAGGCTTTCATCGACGGCGAGATCGTCGTTTTGAATGAGAAGGGCCTGCCGGACTTCAACGCCTTGCAGAACGCCATGGACGCTTCCAAAAGTGCAGGCGTGGTCTTTTTCGCCTTCGATGCGCCATTTCTAGGCGGCTATGACCTGCGGTTGGTGCCGCTTGTGTCACGCAGCGGTGTGTTGGCCAAGGTCTTCGAAACAGTGAAGCTCGAACGGGTCCGGTTCAGCGAGAGCTTTACAGCACCGCCCGCCCACCTCCTCGAGGCAGCCTGCAACATGCAGTTGGAGGGGATCATGCTCAAGCGAGCGGATTCCCCTTACGTGTCTGATCGCACCGACACATGGCTCAAGCTCAAGTGCCTGCAGCGACAAGAGTTCGTCATCTGCGGCTTCACCGACCGGACCAACGCATCTGGAGAAGTAGGCAGTCTGCTGCTGGGCTATCACGTCGATGGCCAACTGCGTTACGGGGGCAGTGTTGGTACCGGCTGGGACAACAAAGCTGGCCGGGCCATGCACAAGACGCTTTCGAAGCTTGAGGTGGACAAGCCGCCCTTCGAGGCGGCGACCGCCAAACCCAGAAGGTGGTCACGCCGCTCACCTGGTGGAGAGCATTGGGTCAAGCCAACGATGGTGGCAGAAGTGGCGTTTTCGGAATGGACGCCTGACGGGCATGTGCGCCACGCCTCGTTCAAAGGGCTCCGATCCGACAAGGCGGCGAGATCGATCACCCGCGAACGCAGCGTTGCCCCGCCAGGAGCGGCCAAAGGGGCTGCATCAAAGGCTGCCCCATCAATCAAGATCACCAACCCGGAGCGGCTGATCGATCCCTCAAGCGGGCTTAAGAAGCAGGATCTGGTTCGCTACTACGAGGGCATCGCTGACCGGATCCTGCCGCACCTGAAGGACCGGCCGGTTTCGTTGGTTCGAGCGCCCGAAGGCATCACGGGGCAACTGTTCTTTCAGAAGCATCTGGAGTCTAAGATACTAGGGCTGAAGGAGCTGGATCCCAATCTGTGGCCAGGCCACACCGCGCTGTTGGCAGTGAACTCGGCTCAAGCGCTGCTGTCTGCAGCGCAGATGAACGTCGTCGAGTTCCACACCTGGAACTCCACAACGCGCAACATCGACAAGCCCGACCGAGTGATCTTCGACCTCGATCCGGGTGAAGGGGTCCAGTGGGCGACCGTCAAGGAAGCGGCGATGTTGACCCATGCTCTGCTCGATGAGCTCGGGCTGAAGTCCTGGCTCAAGACGAGCGGCGGTAAGGGCCTACACGTCGTCGTCCCGTTGGCCAGCCGGCTCGACTACGAGGTGGTCAAGAACTTTTCGCAGGCGCTGGTGCAGCACCTGGCCAAGACAATCCCGAGCCGGTTCGTTGCGAAGAGCGGCCCATCCAACAGAGTTGGCAAGATCTTCGTTGACTACCTTCGCAACGGTCACGCGCAAACCACTGCGGCCGCCTTCTCTGCCAGGGCTCGGCCTGGACTTGGCGTCTCCATGCCGATCAGCTGGGAGGCGCTGCCCGAGCTCAAGGGCGGCGCGCAGTGGACCATTGCCACGGCGCGCGAGTACCTGAGCTTTGAAGAGACAGACCCTTGGAGCAAGTACTGGAACTGCAAACAAACCCTCACCAAGGCGAGCAAAGCGCTCGGACTCGCGACAAGGAGGAAAGCATGAGTCGCGACCATCGCGCCGGGTATTCCCCGGGGTCAGAGTCAAGCAAGCGCGAGCAACTGCAGGAGAGGGTGAAGCAAGCAGTGCTGGAACTGCAGCGTCACATGGGGGACCCGGACGCCTTTGTCATGCCGGTGGGCGAGCCAAACGAAAAGAAGTTCTTTGCATTTGGCACCGTCGACAGCATCGCGGCACTCCTTGGCATCAAAGCGGAGACGCCAAGGGACAAAGGCCTCTTCGACGATGACCAGTCCTCTATCCACTAAGACCACTGGGTCGAACTCGCCACCTGAGAAGCGACGAATCGCGGGCCCGGCGTCGTCTAGGCTATGAAGGTCACCACCTTCAACGTCAACGGTGTGAAGGGCCGCTTGTCACGGCTAATCCCATGGCTGGAGGCTGCCAAGCCGGATATCGTTTGCCTTCAAGAGATCAAGACGGGAGACGCAACGTTTCCGCACGAGCCGATTGAGGCCGCCGGCTACAAGGTGATTTGGCACGGCCAGCCGCGGCATCACGGTGTCGCGATCCTTTCCCGCGGACCTGTTCCGGTAGAGCGCCGGCGAGGACTGCCTGGCGACGATGCCGACGGCCAAGCACGGTACCTGGAGGCCGATGTTGGCTCCCTTAGAGTGGCGTCGGTTTACCTACCCAACGGCAACCCGGTCGGCAGCCCCAACTTCGACTACAAGCTCGCCTGGTTCAAACGGTTCAACGTCTACTCGCGTTCGCTGCTCGAAGGTGGACTGGACGTCGTCCTCTGCGGCGACTTCAACGTGGTGCCCACGAACGAGGACATCTACAACGCCGGTTCCTGGCGCTTTGACGCGGTGCTGCAGCCCGAGACCAGAGCAGCCTACCAAGAGTTGCTTGCGCAAGGGTGGACAGATTGCGCTCGGCACTTGAACCCAAACGGTCGCAAGGAGCTGTACACCTTCTGGGTCAACGACTTCGCTTTTCGGCGAAACGCTGGCTTTCGCATGGACTTCGTGTTGATTAGTCCGAGCCTCGTAGGCCTGTTAGGGCGTGCCGGCGTAGATGCCGAACAGCGTGGATTCGAGAAGCCGAGCGATCACGCGCCAATGTGGATTGAATTGGCATCTTTGAACCACCGCTAGATCTCCCGGCATTGTGATCATGCCTGGCAGTGATGCCCACGCTGTCTGCCTTCGTCCACGAGCTGTCGGACAAGTGTGCCAGCCGTCTGACAGGTCAAGACTGGGTGCTGTCGATCAACTTTGCGGGTCGAAAGACAGCGGCCGCCGGAACCTGCCGTTCGTCGTCCGACTAGGTGGATGACCGCTGAACGCCTCGAACCTGCCGGACGTTAGCGATCAACTCCGGCAAGCCGAGATCACGGACCAGCGGCAGCTTCCGCCGACTGCCAACTGGGGCTTGCGACCCAAAGCGAAAGCTGGGCTGCGTGCGGCGAACCGAAAGAAAGCAGTCGCCAAAAATCGAAGTGAGCGGCCTGCGCGTAGGCTCACCGACCGAGCCTGCAGCTACTGGTGTTTGAGAAACCAGTGAATTAGCTCGCGCCTCGCAAGCCATGAGGCGTCGGTCTCGTTCCCCAGGGAATCTTCAACGGTCTTCAGGAAGCGCTTGCCGCCCCAGTGGTCCACCACCTCCTCCATCAACGCTACGAATACGTCTTTGTCTGAGGCCATCCACGCGAATCCGCGCGGCCACAGGTGCCGGTCAAGGTAGGCACGAGCGACAGCGTTCCTCAGCCGTCCTGCGCGGTTCCAGCGGTTGTCGGCGGACACCCAGTGCAGCCGAGGCTCGATGAGCTGCCAGTCGTCGTCAGCCAGCGCCGAGCTTGACACGGCCGCGTGGAGCTGCTCGAAAGTCATCTGTAATAGTTCGCCGACATTCCGTGAGCTCCGTCCTATCGCCCGCGCGAACGCATAGGCGGCCAGTCTGTGCGGCAAGAAGTCTCTAGCATTCCTGAGCTTCAACAGCGCGATGTACCAAGGATCGTCGCCATACTGGTTGGGCACAGAATCTGGCGACACCCTGCGCGCGAACTCCATCAGGAGCGCCTCGGATGGTGCCTGCACCTGGCTCAGAAACTCGGCAAGCGCCGAGGGGTCGTCGACGCAGTATTCGACCCAGCGCAACTCCCTGCCATCTGTGTCCTTCAAGCCACTGAGAGATTGCACAACCTTTAGAACGTGCACGCGCCCAAGCACCTGGACCGCGGCGCGCATGCCCGGCTCGCGCCCAATGCCATGAACCACCGCAACGGCGGCCGTGTCCGTCATGGGCAAGCCGTAGAGATCGTGGGGCGAACGTATGTCGACCACCGACCAGAAGGCAGGCACCTCGACCAGGTCGGGTCGTGTCTGCAGCAACTCGCGCAGTGGCACGTCGCGCTCGGGCCAGTTCGCCAGCAGGTCGTCGGTGGGCACTGCCTTGAGCACTTGCGCCGCCCAGCCGGACGCGTCGTAGGCGGCGTTGCGCAAAGCGGCCAACAGCCGCCTCTGTGATACCCGCCAGAGCCGCGCAGCCACGTCCGGCAGGCGCAGCTTGAGCCTGGCCGGATCGATGTAGTGCCACTGGTCCCAGAGGAAGTCCAACGCCATGGTGTCCGCGTCCTCGACGTTGGACAGCACGTAATCAGCGATCTGGGCGCGGGCCAAGCCCGAGGTTGAGAGCGGCCCAGGCTCGTTGACCATCTCGATCGCCTCGTGAAGCTGGGTCGGCGACACCTGGCCGCTGGTGAAGCGGTGGAAGGCGCAGAAGACGGGCATAGCCTCACGACCGCCCAGGATGTCGGCACCGAGCCGCTTCAGCGTGTCACGCAGGCCGCCGTGGTTGGGCTGCCGTGCGTCGTCCATGAGGGTCACCAACCAATCGGGCTGGCACTCGAAGGACATCGGCGACACCTCGCGCGTGTTCGGCAGGCGCGCGCGGCTCGACGTGTCTGGGCCGGGCAAGATCTGCAGATCGAAAGACGCGCCCGGGGTCGAGCGGTCCTTAGTCGTGAAGGTGCAGAACCGGAACGATCGACGCAGGCGAGGCCACTGCTGGTCCCAGATCCGCAGCGTTAGCGCGTCAACCGGCACACCCGGATCCCGCTTGGCGACCTGGCGGCTGCTGGAGGACTCGTAGAGGCCGTTCAGCACGGCAGCCAGCCAGGCTTCCTCCGGCATCGACATGCGAGGTTCGGGCTTGTCGCCGTCTAGCAGGTCGAGGGTCTCGGGCATGCTGTAGGTGGACCAGGACGGCGATTCCGGCCGGGCGAAGAGCTTAGCCAGCCGAGAAGGGGCGCCGATTGCAGCCAGGTCCGGGAAGTCGACAAAGAGTGTGTGTGTCCAGACGCAGCCCGGTCGCGGCATCTCGGGCGCCGACCATGTCCTCGCCAGCGCGTACATGCCGCCTTCCGAGAGCGGGTAGCCGGTCAGGTAGCTGCTGCCTTCCGACGCAACACCCGACCCCGACACATCGCTCATCACCAGGACGAGCTTGGCATCCTGCGGGGAGAGCCTGGCCGAGCAGGCGAGCTGGCGATGTCCGTCCGAGTACCCATGCAGCGCTTGATGAACTTTGATGATCACGGGGAACGCACTACGTCAGCAGCCACTGCAGGGGTTCGGTAAGGTCGTTGGAGGCGCCACCAGCATGGACCACCGAAACTCGTTGGGAAGGCATGTCGATGTCGCGCAGCCGCTCCGCATCCGGGAGCGTCGTCTTGTCATCGTCGTAGTCGCCGCCCTGGGCGCTGACGCCATAGATCCGCTTCTCCCAACGGGGATCCAGTCCGTGCTTCAGGAACTGGTCGAGCAGCGGCATGCGCCTGGCCAGGTACTCCTCGGGCGAGAGGCCGCGGCCAGCCGCCTTATCCCACGCCGAAAGGATGATGGCGAGGCGGCGCGGCCCGACGTCCAGCGGCTCGGTCTGCATCGACTGCACCAGGTCTACGAGTTGCACCTGCGTGGGCGCCACGTCCGGTGACCAGTCGACTACTTTCTCGGTTTCGGCTTCGGGCGGGATGCCGAGGTCTTCCATTAGCAGCTTTTCATCGATCACCCACTTGGGCACGGTGACCTTGTCGGCGTGGATGAAGAGCAGCACGCCCGCTTCCTTGAGCCAGCCCGCGACTGTCTTGTCGCACTCGCGCAGGCCCCACATCTGGAGGAAAGCCTCACCGGCGACGTCGGGGAAGGTGACGGTCTGTGGATCCCCACCTTCAGCTTTCAGGATCATCGACACCAGCTTGTCGCCGCCCTGGGCGGTCCGCTCCTGCTTCTTTGCCGCCCGCCATTGGGAGGCGATCTCATGCAGGTGTTCGATGTTGCCGGTCTGCAGCGACACGTAGGTCAGCTTGCAGGGCACCTCCTTCTCGCTGACCAGGTGCCACAGCGCGGCGAGGAAGGTGGTCTTGCCGGAGCCTGGGAGGCCCATGACGACAACGGAACGGTTGGTCATTGGACGCTTTTCGGCACAGGCATCAGTCGGGCGAAGTAGCGATCCGCCTCCGGAACCTCGAAGACCATCGGGGCCGGGCAATATCGCAGCGGCTCGGCCATCCAGTAGGCCAGCAGGCGGTCGAGGTTCTCGCCGCGCTTGGCGCCATCCGTGCTGGGCTGCGCCGCGACCTGGAAGGACTCGACGGCCGCGAAGTTCGCGCCGTAGTCGGTGCGCAGGCCTGCCACCAGGGTGTCGAAGCCCTGGAAGGTCCGCTCGTCACGATCGGCGGCCTTGCGAATGACGTCCAGCTTCGTCAGCACGAGCGCCAGACGCTGAGTGGGCCTGACCACGCCGGCCTCGACGAAAGCGTGCAGCGTCTGGCGGATCTCGGAGCGCAGGTTGTGGCGCTGGCCGGCATCCAGCAGCCGCTCGCCGTCGACGAGCAGGGTCAGCACGTCGGCGCGCCGCAGCTCGGGGAACTCTTGCGCTGACAGCGGGTTGCTGCGCGTCTCTAGGTATTCCTCGCCCGCACGGTCGCCAAGCAGCACGCTGGGCACGGCGCCGGAATCGGTGTCGACGAGCTCCAGGTGATAGAAGCGGACCTCGCCGCGCTCGGTGCGAGCCGTGTTGGGGGTCGTGCGGCGCGACGCCGCGCGCGAATCGTGCGCTGCCTGCTCGAAGGCGTGCAAGGAGAAGGACTGGGCGAACGCCACATTGCCAACCTGACCGAGCTGGAACAGGTCATATAGGCCGGCGATCAGGCTGGTCTTGCCCGCGGACTGGGGCCCTGCGATGGCGATGACACGCGACGGTCTATCCTTGACGACGACGTCCGCCTCATCCACGGACAGCGCAGCCGAAGCCTGCATGGCCACGCTGTTCCTCGGTGCGGGGTAGGCGCCCGGCGCTGCGGCGACCGGCATGATCGGGATGCGGCCGAACTGCGGGCACTCGGCCGTGTCGGGGAAGCCTTCGATGCAGCGGCCATCCGCCGCGACTTGGCAGTCCGGGTTCGCGCAGCGAGGCGGCTCGGTGCTTTCTTGCGGTTCGGGGTCAGCCATGACTACTTGTGGATGAGGAGCTGCTCGCAGTAGCAGAGGTCCGCCAGTTGCAGCGGGGTCAGTCGCACCGCCGTGTCGATGTCGCAGACACCGGCCCAGCCGGCTATCCACGAGTTCTCGCCACGCACTTCCAGCCGCCGCCTGATGCCTTCGTGCAGCGGCGTGGTGACCGGCGAGGCCTTGTGCTTGTCCGCCTCCGGCAGCGCGATCCTAAGCCACTCGATCGGCAAGGCCTGGATGGCAGCCGAGATCTCCAGCGGCTCGTCGTCCTCGATGCCGGCCCGCTCAAGGAGCGACCCGATGGCGGACGCACCAGGCAGGGCAAAGGTGGCCTCGGCGAGATCGCGCGCCAGCACGAAGGGCTGCTGCTCCCGAGGGATCTCCTCGAAGAGCTGGCCGGCCTGGGTGCGGCCGCCCTGGAGCCACCACAGCATGTTCAGCTCTTCGTCCTGGATGCTGATGTGGCGCAGAGCCCGTTCCTCGAAGTCAGCCTGTCGGTCGGCTAGCTGCTGCATTGCGCCGGTCAATGCCCCGGCGAGCAGCCTGATGCTCTCGTTGCTGTCCTCTGTCTCTTCAGCCGGGGTCGTGTCCACCTCCAGCGAGGGCATCGGTTCCAACTCCAGCGGCGAGCGCCGGCGCGTAGTCCGGGCAAGTGCCAGCCGGGCGCGCGCGCCCAGCCCGACGAGGTCCATGGGCTGCCTGACGACGCGGCGGTCCTTGAAATGAGCCGTGCCGATCATCGTGGCCGCCCGTGCTGCAGCGGGGTGGCCTTCTTGAAGGATCTCGACGAGGGTGGCCGCGGCCAGCAACGCGAACTCCTCGTCCGCCATCGCGCCGCCCTTGTCGGCGAGCTTGGTGCGCACCGTGCCGGTCTTGGCCGTAGTCTGGTCGGAGCGGAAGGTGGCACGCGCGAGCGCCTCCAGTTCCGCGTCGGTGACCGAACGGGCCAACGCCTGGACGGCCGCCCAGCGCGCTTCCATGACTTGCGGGTCGAGGGTCAACTGCACCGCCTCGTACCAACGCTGGAATTCAGCTTTCATTTGCCTCCCTTGGCTGGCAGTCAGCCTTGTTGTTGCAGAGAATCGACTTCACGGGCCAGCTGTTCGAGCAGCCCGTGTTTGGCGGCGAGCCGTAGCCCACGGTCATACAGCTCCTCGTCGCCCAGCGGCAAGTCTTCCTGGGTGATGAGATTGAGCTTGAACATGATCTCGCGCTTCTGGCTGTCGGGCAGGTTCCAGAACCGGAAGACTAATCCCTTGGTGCTCGCGCTGCTCATGGCCACCTCCGCGGGCGTTGCAACGTGCACGGGTGCCGCGCTCGCGGCCGGCGCCCCAGCGGCTGCCGGGGCGGGCTTGGCTTCGGCCGGACGGACGACGTGGGTTGCATGGCTGGGAAAGAGGATGTCCT
>Ga0307515_10003608_pt1 | contig 32499 bp, 46 predicted proteins | sample 17_EM_MG_FD_194513 | JGI IMG/M metagenome (GOLD analysis project Ga0307515, IMG submission 194513) | Populus trichocarpa ectomycorrhiza microbial communities from riparian zone in the Pacific Northwest, United States - 17_EM | ecosystem: Host-associated > Plants > Roots > Unclassified | place... | reverse complement strand
TCTCAGTCTCAGTCTCAATCACAACTGGAGTTGGGGCCTACTCCTCCGCCAAAGACGGCTCCTGTTACCCCCATCCCCAAGCCTTTAACACTGTCGACGTCGACCTCTTCGTTGAGTTCCGTTTCTACGTCCGGTTCCAACTCTCAGTCAAAGACGCGGACGCTACCTTCAACGACAACGACCAAAGCGACGGATCGGTTCACACCTTCTCCTACACCATCTCTTGCACGGGGTCGCGCTGAATATGTCCCTCCTAAACCCGCTGACCCGTTATCACCAAAAACTACGCCGACAAACACACTTCCCAAATCGCAACCGAAATCTCCCAGAGAACGTTCGAATTCAAGAGCTAGCACTGTGCACCGCCCGTTACCTCCGCAGAAACCGTTGCCGACGTTGTCGCTGATGTCTCCGATACCGTTACCGAACCCTCCTTCTCACGTGGAGTTGAAGAGCAAGATTTCGACAGTCAGTTTGAAGACTGCGGCGAAGAGGGACAAAGAGAGGGAGAAGGAGGCAGAGAAGGTCGGAAAGGTCGAGGGTGTTGGCAAGGAGCAGGAGGAGGTCGTGAAGAAAGAGGAGAAGGCAAAGGCGAAGGAAGACGCTGGGGAGGAGGGACGGCCGATGACTGCGAAGGAGACGATCGTCGAATTGATGGCTTCTATCAACCATGATAACGACGGCCTTGACTTTGGCGGAAGGAAGAACCAAGAGATTCCGGCTCTTCCTGACCTCAACAAGAAGACGAGCTCTGCTTCCCTGGATCCTCACCACCCTTATGACGTTAGGGACTCCCACCTCTCCGTAGACTCTACCAAATTCGATCCAAACCGACTTTCGAGCATTTCCGCGGGCAGCAGGGGCAGCACCCAGTCCAACAGCGGGGCTGGGCTGAAATTGATCATTGAAGGCGGCGGCTACCACAACGATAACCGGGATTCAAACGTCTCCACCTCGACCATTACCAACGCGACGATCGTGAGTGGACCGGTGGCGGTCGCGACGAGGGCTAGAGCGGATTTGGTGGCTCCAAACACTCTGGCTAGGTTGAGTCCGATCGAGTCGCCTTCTCCCGCGAATCCGGGTGCGCCGTCGCCTGGTGAGCACCATTTTGGAGCGGGAGCGGGGTCGAGGGAAACCACGCCCAAACAGGCCATTCCGTCGGTCTCGGATGTTGATGTGGCGACGGATGACGAGAGCTCCCGAGTCGGATTTGAGGGGAGGTCGCCTTCTCCTGGTTCTTCGACCCATTCTCATTCGAGCTCATCGGCGACCACGTTATCTTCTACCGGGCTTTCGTCGCTCAGTTCTGCGAACAAGGCCGCTGTGTTCACTCGACCGGTGATCAAACAAGATTCTTGCTGGGAAGGAGAAGAGGGGGTTGGGGGGATTATCGTGTCTACCGCGCCTTCGTCGTCGTCGACTTCTCCATACAAGTCGGAGTTTGATGATGACGATGACGATGAGATTGAGGTTGGGGACGAGGAAGAGGATCTTGTCATTACTATGGTTAGCCCCTCCCCACCTGGTTTGCGGAAGGGATCTACTGCTGGTCTCGTGGACGAAATCGCTGGTCATCGGCGGCCCCCACTTGTTATGCCTTCGCTCTCTACACCTCATTCGGCCGGATCAGGCGGGTCCTCCTCGCCTGGACAGAGGTACCCAAGTTGGGTATCTGATGTGCTATCGAAAGTCGGTCTGGAGGGTTTTGTCGACGAGAAGGTGGAACCGAGGGATTACTTTGAGGGGCTTACGGAAGTCGCAGAAGGCGAGTCTGGGTTCGTGTATCAGGCCAAAGTCATCCGGACCGTGCCTGGATCGAGGTTGACGAAGAGGGTACCTCAACCCGGCGCTGTGGTCGCGATCAAGGCCGTGCCGATTCTGCCGTCTGGATCGACCAAGCTGGAAGATTTGATGAGGGAAGTGGAGGCGATGAAGAGGGTGTTTGAGGATGATAGGTCGGCTGCGTCCTCACCGTTTTCGTCGGCTTCGGGGTGTTCGGTTAGGGCTGGCCACGTGTTGATTATGGAGGCGATGTATGTTGATCTGCAGGAAGAAGCTTTGTGGATCAGGATGGAGCTGATGGAGAGGAGCCTTGCGGACGTGGTTGCGCTTGTGGAGGAGGGACAGTTGGAGAGGATCGATGAGAAGGTCGTTGCGAGGTTTGCTTCTGATGTGAGTATCCGCGTTGTTGTTCCTTTCTGTCTTTGTTTTTGGGTGGGAGGATTGATCATTTCGTCTCCCCTTTTTTTAGATGACCCAAGCTTTGAGTTACCTCCATGGCTTAGGGATCGCGCATCGTGATGTGAGGTCGGACAATCTATTGCTCAACCGAGACGGTATCTTGAAGATCGGTAATTTTTTTTCCTGTTGATTAGGGGATTTAGATGCTTACGCTTGGTTTAGCTGACTTCTCGAACGCTGTGACGATCACCCCCGAATCCCCGACGTGCACTGGAGCTGTGGGTGTGATTTATTGGCAAGCGCCTGAAGTGCGAACGTACGTGGGATCTCACCTTTCTATATACTTCGTACCGACACTCATTTACCCCTTCCTTTTTTTTTCCTTTCTTATAGTGGCGCTTACAACCCAACGAAAGCCGATATCTGGTCTCTCGGTGCCACAATTTGGGAGATGGCCGAGTCTACACCTCCCTTCCACAACGCGGCCAGCGCGAACGACCTGAGGGATCGATGGCCACCTCTCACAAGAGCTGGGGAATTCTCACGGTCCCTACACGACTTTTTGATTTTGTGCTCGAACCCGGTTGCGTCGAGACCGGATGCGAACACGCTCATTCAGGTGGGTCTCACATTCTTCTCTCTTTTTTGTGGGTTATATGGTTGACCGATGGGGTTGGGACTCGCTCTCTTTTCTTTCGTTTTGTAGACGCCTTTTGTCCGGAGCGCTGCTCGACGGTCTGCTGTCATTCAGATACTCAAGAATTGTCGGACCATCGAAAGCTCGCTGATGGGGGGTCGGCCGAGCGTGGATTCCCAAGGGACCTTCTCGAGATGATGAACGATTTGGATCATTCAACATGTACAAACAAGACTTCCTATCTTTATTTTCGAGGCGAGTATACCTGTCTCTGTCTTCTGGATACAAACCAACCACGTACATATCTATTCCAACAACACATCTCTTTACATCTCCCTTTTTTTCATTTCAACGTCTGTAACGTATTCGCCCTCCCCTCGTATCTTCTTCCCTCTCCCTCGTTCCTTCCGGTTACTACCACCCTCTCGTTGCTTGATGTCGATGCTTAATGTTGCTCTGATCATTGCTGTTTGTGTTTTAACCAAATCATTTATCTTCAACTGCCTACTCTACTCGTGACTTTGACACTTTCCTTTTGTTTCTTTCTTTATTCGTCAGTTCATTTATTGTCCAACTCCTCTCTTCCTTTACGCTCAACCTCCTTCATTCCCTTCCCAACGCACGTTTCCTCTACATACAGCCGTTCTCAAACGAACAGATTCCTTTGCTTTACCTCATTCATTGCTAATGATTCAATCTCATACCTGATCCTTGCGCATATTATATATATAAGCTATATAGATATTCGGAATCAAGCATGGTGCATGCGTACAAGGCTGCTACTGGGGGAAATCCCGATGGGTGCATAGAAATGCGTTTTGCGAGTCGTGATATGGTGAATGTGTACACGAAGCGGAAGCCGGTCCCTGAGGTTGCGGTCAAAGACCGTCAATGGGACCCCCGACATCTTCGACGGCTTTTTTGAGCCTACGAGTTTCCCTGACCACCGTATCGTTATCGTCCTCCGCCAACTCCGCGATGAACGTCGATGTCTCCGCCACGAACCCGACCAACTTGACCCCGTTCGTCTTCCATAGCTCAGTCGCGCATTGGACGGCGAATATCCTTTGCTTGGTGTCCTCTGAGCGAGTTTGCATGAGGATTCCGAGGTTGAGGGATTTGAGGAGCGCGCCTCCGCTTCCCCCGCCCCGTTCGTCGTAGTCTTCGCTCACGGTCCCTGCGAGAGCGCAGAGAGCGTCGGAGAGGAGGGACTTGCGGTTTGGTTCGCCGGTGGTTTCGGTGAAGGAGTTGCAGGCGATAGGAATTTGGGAGACGAGAGGGACGGAGATTTGTTTGAGGCGATCTTCGCGCCAGAAAGCTGTTGTTGTTGTTTTTTTGAGTGAGAGAATCTATGGTAGGATTGGAGAGGTTTGGATCGTACCTGCTTCGTCGACTTCGAAGGATTTACCAAGGACCTGGACGAGCGAGCTCCATAACTCTGGGTCCGGTTCCTCGGATTCGGAAAAGGATTCGAGGAGATCGGTGAACGCTTGGATCATGAAGCTCATGTAGGGCGTCATTAAAGCTTTGAAGTAGTCCAGTAGCGCAGTGTACACGCGACAGAAAACCGCGCGCTTTCTCTCATCTTTGCGAGGTATTCATGTGTGAGTTTCAGGGAAGTCAGAAGGGACGGCATTCTCGTACCTGATTCTTGCGTGAATGCCCAGTCGTACAGTTTTCGGAAGAAGGGTCGGAAAGTTGTTTCGTTGAGCTTGACCACCAACTCCAGGAATGCGGAGATTGTCTCGTGTTCGGCCTAGGACGACGAGAGGCCTGTGAGTTACCGAGAGGTAGAAGAGGAACAGTCGATCTGACCTCTGCGTCCGATGTTTCCTCGTTACTCTGAACCACGAACCCGTCAAGAAACAGACTGAACAGAGCGCGCAGTCGGTGTAGCAGCTCTGCTCGTGGTGCGGCATGGATAGCCTTTTTCACTAACAAGAAGAATGCACCGAACGAGGTGGTCGCTGATGACTCTTTCAGTCTCTTCCACGTGTCGCACAAGGTGGGGATTAAAACAGAACTCGGCACTCGTTTCGCGACTGCTTTTACGAGATTTGCCATCACCAATGTCTCGGTCGCGACGTCGTGAAGTAGATAGAGGTCGACCACGAGGTTGACATCGTCTGCGGTCCAGAATGAAGCTATCGTGGAAAGCAAGCCCTGCAGAACGCGAAGGGCCTTGATGGATACCGATGAACCTGTCGAGAGGTTTACTGAGTGGGCTTGATTCTGCGAGACAGTGGAATGCATACCAGGGGTTCCCTCCTGGACTTCGGAGCCGATCAACTTTGTACACTCCCGGATGACCACCTTGAGATTTGGAATGATACGTGGACCAAGTTTTGTGCTTTTGACCGGTTAGTGCCGTCATAACCACATCCAACGCACGGGACGTACCAGATGGCGCTTAGCGCATCCATCGCACTCTCATTACATGATTTGTTATGGATGAGAGGCAGCAGGGTCGGGATTAATTCTGCGAAGGCATTCTCTTCCCCAGGGGCCATCGTGCGTGCCAAGGAATCGAGAGCCTTGAGACCAGATTGCATGTTCTCCTCGTCGTTCCCGGTCAGGGATAACTCCACCGTCTCGAGGATCTCCAAAACGGATGAAGACGATGAAGTGCGAACCTCGTCCGAAAGTTTGAGCACCCGCGCGGCGAGTAAATCTAGTGTGCCGGATTTGAGCTGGAATAACTTTCAGAGGGTCTTCCGGGCGGAATCCTTCGTTCAACACTCACCCTCTTATCTTCGACCCCCGTCAACAGGGCTGTCACACACGACACAAACTCAACCGCGGATATGATATTCAAGACGGAGCTCAAGCAAGTTCGCGCCGTGGTGTCAATTTCCGTAGCTTGTTTTTCATCGGAATGCGCACTCGCAACGGCCAAAATTTGGAGTAGATGAGGTAGAATACCACTCGCACAACCCTCCGTTGACGTTTTTGTTTGTTGAAGAGCATAATTCACGAATAAGAGAAGTGCATGAGACCGTCTCTTGGCAGAAATGAGAGACGAGCCGTCCTCGTCGTTTCTTTGCGCTCATCAACATGGGTTCCGTAGATGAATTCCTGTAGAAAGCGCACCTCGTGAGATCCAAGAACGTGGGCTCGGTGATTTCCAAATTGAATGCGTGTCCCAGGACCCTCCCACTCTCTTGCACGATATCTTTGAGCGTCTGGTAGAGACAATTATTTTGGTTCTCGATGATGACTAAGAAGAACCCACTTGGGCTTGGGTAGCACTTCCGTAGTGATGCATAATGGACAATGGAATGGACAATGAAGCTTTTGCATCGGACTGGGATTGCCGGACCACGCGCCCAGCTACCTTCTCAATGAGCAACATCGAGATGGGCGCGAGGAACTCGTCGCCACCGAGGACCTCGGTAAGGTGGGCAAAGAAACTAGTATTCATCCAGTAAGATGAGAAAATTACCGGCGCTCTATGCACTCACCTGATCCGACGGTGACGCGGGATGTGGTTTGCGGCGTCGGTGAAGATGGTCAAAAATTCCCTTAGTGCAACATGCAGTCCGATGGTGCTTGTGTGCTTAGCGTTGAGGGAGGAGGTCATTACGGGCAAGACGCTGTCGATAGTCTGTGGAAGGTCAGTACGCTCACGAAAAAATCTCCTGTTTGCACTCGCTTTTTGTACAACCTTGAAGCTGTATTCGTCATCGCGATGCAGGACACTAGATCCCATGAACGTGAAGATCGGCATGATATTTCGGAGGACGGCCTCCGGCGCTAGGTGAGCGAGACTCGAGATGAGAAGGAGAGCCTGGTGGAAAGTCTGGGGGTTGTCCGACACTTGGAATGGTGTGAGCACCAGTTAGCAACTATGTGAGGGAAGTAACTCACGACGTATGATCTGGATGAGAACATCAAACTTGATATCGGTTGGAGCAACACTGTCAGAAGGCTGTAGTAATCGTGTCAGCAGTTGACAGGGTTTCAATACTGAGGACAACAGACCAGGCGATCTGCCAGATCACCAATGACAGACATCAAGAGTTGTTCGAGGTAAGTAATGTCCGACTGGCCCACAGACGCTCCGGTACAATGGACAACTTTTTCAAGTGTATCGAGCAGACGAATTGTTAAATCCTTGGACCCACTAAATGTCTGGCTTGCACCAATAACTTCGATGAACAGAGTCAACTGTTGGAGTTTGTCAGCAGTGAACGATGGCTCGCTGCGTTGCCTGTATCGGGTCGTCGTAAGCCAACGGTATAACTACATCGCCATAGAGGGGATCTGACCCATCGAGTCTGGCTTTCTTTGCAACCGGGGCCGCCGCCTCGTTCACTACGGGCTGTAGGGTTTGGAGGAGATACAGTAACAAGTTCTCGTGGTTGAGAACGAGGCTGAGGATAATTTTGCATTGTGTGACCTATACCAACATCAATCCATGTAGACGAGTGACTAACACAGTATCGCACCGCTTTTGCCACGTCGCACAGGTCGAGGAGGAGTTGGCATAACACGACTTGTCGCTCAAACGAGAGTTTCCTGAAGAGTCCGTCCCGCAGTGTTTCCTCAAACACGCCGTTGAGGGAGTCTTGAGGGCCTGTCGATAATTAGTGGGGTCGAGATCCTGAAATCACATGGTGTTCACCCCGCGTTAAACAAGCCCGTAGCACCTCCACAAAAACTTGCCAGAGCGATCCTTCCTTGTCATTCAATGCTTTCGCGGCATTTTTATCGATCGCACGCGCAAGTGCCACGAAGTATTCCTGATCTGCGGGAGCTCCCACCTTTTCAGGTGTCCCAAACGACTGCTTGTACACAGGAATCAACATCAAGGCCTTGGATTCGTCGGGGACATCTCTCAAGGACTTCAGGATGCTTGTTCTGACTTGGAGTAAAGGACAGGCGACTGCGTGCGAAACAAGATAACAGATCACTCGGTGTTTAAAGCTGAGAGTTTCATTAGTGAAATTGTCGAAAAAATCAAGGGTAAATACACACCCGGAATCTTTCTTTGAGTCTGACTTGTGTTTTGTGAGGTGTTGTTGGTGGAAAGCGGGGAGGTAGTCAACATCATTAGCCAAGTGGCCACCCTGATCGACAAGAGCCTGGATGTATCTCTGGAAGTCCGCCCAATCAAGGAATTGCAGTTGGTCTGGAGATGCGCTTCAGCCGAATAAACCACGCCAGTCACCGAATCGCTTCACCTGAATGAGGACCATAAACAGTGTCGAACGCGTAGACGGCTTTGGGTTTTCCCATTTGGCTCAACCGCCCAAGGATTGATAAGCATTGAACGGCAGCAGCTCTCACCGGCTGAGTCCGAGACTCAAACACGGCTAGGATCAAAGGGACGATAGTTTGAAAGTCAATAGATCCTTGTGCCACCTCGTGCGCGATCAGAAATGCAGAGGCATGTGCCAATGCCGCCAACTGAACCTGAGTTCGTGTTTCCCCATTTGAATCCTTGGAAGCAGATGAAGACCAGATGCCCGCCAAGAAAACGAGAGCGTCGTCCCTCAAGGAGATGAATAAGGCTCGCAGGAGGTAGGCGGACAGGAGAGGAAGTGTCGACGCAGCATTTGCCAGCGCATATATCGTGGTCATTAGTGTAACATACTGTGCTCCCCTATCATCCCCGTCAAGTCGAGCTACACGGTTCAACCAGTCGATCCTGGAATTTGCGGGTCGCGAGATAGTTGGGATCAACGTCAGTACTGCGACCTTCAAGCGGTTCAGAGTCATTTTACTGCCCGGTTTATGCACTACGCAAGACGCGAGGTTGATATCGCTTATAAACTTGGAGAAAATAAGTATGGCGGCAGAGAAGTGGGGATAGTATCTTACGGATTGGAGATTATCGGATCCCTTCATGAAGTCTTCCATCCCAGATAGTGTTTCGATTGACATAGCATGAATCACACGTTGAGCTACGCTGAGTTGATGTTGGCCAGATAGCTTCCCAATCAGAGCGCGTGTAACAAGGTAACCCAGTGCCCTTGCGTTGTGGTTCGCGTCTTTAAGGACACTAAGTACGAAATCAATGTGATCGGAGGGATTCTCGGATAACATGATATTATCTGTCGCAAGAAATAGCTTAAAAACACAAAACAAGTACGGAGGGTTATAGACGTGCCTGCAATTCGATTTGCCAAAGCGACATCAATAGCAGCTAGCTTCTGAAGTCCAGGATCAGAATCTCCTTGGTCTTGAGTTGCGACAAAATTTTCTTCCAGGTCACGAATCACGACCAGACACCCGCGTAAAAGTTGGAACCCGGTGATGTCGTCGCCGCAGTCCCCGGAATCCAATATGTCCCAGACAGCCGCAGATGTCTTTTGCTTTGCCTTTGTGAAGAGCAAGAAGGGCCATAGGCATCGCTCCACCACGACTTTGACGGTGGTTGGATACGTCTTGACAAAATGATGGGAGAGGAAAGTAACATGAAGGCGGATAAGCTGTCGTGGAGTAGCAGGGGAGGATAAAACGGCAGCAATGGCTTCGAGGTATCCATTTTCTAGATGCGGGAGCAAAATGGAAGGTTTAGAGTAGAGCACCTGGAGCACAGTAGAGCTTGTGTCAATTGTTCTAGAGATAAGGGCGGCGCCAATTTCCTGTTGTAAATAAGGTTGGATGATTCGTCGGCAAGCGGTCCCGCGATACGGTACCTTATCATCGCCATTCCCCTCCAGGAGCTCCCTCACTGCTGCCGTGCGCGTACCTGGATCCGAGTCTACAGATGCGATTATGAGATCTGCGGCTTTGCCTCCCATTCCCCCTGATGATATGGAATCCAGGCTCGTCTAGGTGGAGTGGCATAAGCGAACAACCAACAGATCGACAAGCCCGTTCGCCACACTCACGACAGAAAGTGATAGGATGAGTTGCTCGATCTGAGTCCGGCCGTCCTCGTCCCTCTTGCTCACTACATCCGACGAAGCCTCGGAAAAGATTTCAGGGTGTCGCTGACGAAGTTGGGCCAACAACTTCCGAAGCTGTTCCTTGTTTTCCGTGGTGTTAGGTTCCGAGGACAGTGACTCTAGTAGTATTGTTGCTAGTTCTTTGACCACGGCTGCCGGAGTTTCGGATGAACTTGTGATGGTTGTAAGAAGTTCGCGGGCGGCGGACTTATTGACACTAGATAGTTAAGATTGAGTCACAGCCGGGGCTAAAACCTTGAAGGTGGGATTACCGTCCAACCAACGGGTTCAGAAGTGGGATCAAGAACTTCTCGGAACCCGTCCAGCCAAGAGCGGTCGATAAAGACCCAGCCATACCCCTAGGTAAATTGGTTAGTTTGGGATGGGGTGAAACGCGGGGCAAAAACTCACGGGGATTCAATGAGAGTTTTCACCAGAGATCTCGGCATCTTGGACAGTTTCTCCTGAGGAGCGCAGATGGACAGCATTGCGGTCATCACCTGGGTAGGCTCGATTCCATGACGAAGAGAACCTGCTATGACCTTAAGGATGTTTTGGGTTGCGTTACTAGTGAGGTGGGATGTTTGGGCTAGCAAAGAGAGCAGAATAAAGCTTGAGAGCTGTTCCTCGTCAGCGATGTGCCCAGTAGGGGGGCACAAGTTTTCTCACAATGGCATCCTTGGGAACTGAACCCTCACTTTCGAGTGGCTCGAGGAAATTTGAGAGGAATACAACCGCACTTCCGGAATCCAGCGACTCTGCACGTGAGATGTACTCAACCAGGGTAGCAGTGTGAAAGTTAATAAGCGTGCGGTAGGAATAACCACCCTTTATAGCATCTGGAAGGAGAGAAGCGGAAAATCGCATTAGGTCAGGGTTCTTCAGCATCTCTGTGACAAGCGCAAAGCGAGGAAGCCCTTTAACGGCAGACTTATAGGCTAACAGGAAATGCCAAGTCGACTGTGGCCTGGAGAAAAGTGAGAATGACGGGGGAGAAAAGAATTTCAAGTGCGCACTTGACGTGTAATATCGATAGGAGCTTAGTAAAGTGGGGAGTTTCGTGGTACGGCAGGAACAAGGCCAGTGCATCGTCTACATTAAACTCGTTGATCCTGATAATGATCCTTCAGAACCCTGGGAGGAACAATCAACACGATCACGTCACCTAAATCGCCGGACCAGCCATTCCAAAATTTTCCCAGACGGAGCGTCCAAAAGATAGGGCCCCAACAACCTCAAAAACCTTCCGATGGTCAAACTAAGTTCCTCCGCCTTCTCCTTCGTTAGCAAAGTTCGGTCAACACTTTTCGTAGCGTCTGAGAACAGTGCCTGCTCAAAAGCCCTAAAAGCCGGATTAACAGAGCGCAAGTGCGTAAAGCCATTGAGGGCGAGGGCGTGAACGGAATAGAGGTCATGGTGATTCGCCTCTTTCCCGGTGAACAGATACGATTCGGTGTGTTTCCTTTTTGACCTGTCGACCAGCAGGGAGGAGTTTAGCGACGCTCCCTGAGCGAGCTGAGTGGCGAGGCTACTCGTCATCGCTAAATCCGGGGTGAAGGTAAAGATTCTTTCAGGAAACGCGAAGCTCGATCACTTTCAAAATGTGCAACTTTTTCGTTCCCACGCTTGCAACTTCCGTCCGATCAATCTTCGACCTCGTTGACTTACGCACCCACAGCCGGTGTTCTCGAATGATAAGTCCAAGGTGTTGTATAACTGAACCGGAACATGCAAAAAACTATGTGGGATGCCAATGCAGTTATAAGAGAATGCGTTAGAGATTTAAATCATCGTCTGTGTCCGTCCCCTCCGCCTTGAGCGGCGAGCCAATGCGTGTAGGCCCTATGTACTTCAAAACATGAGCGGGGATAGCTCGTTTACGAGAGTTCCGAGTCCTCCCTCTATTACTCGGAGCCTTCCTCTTGGGTTTACTACGATGACGAGGTTATGGGTTGGTAATCGGAGACAACGAAACTGAACGTACATCACGAGTGGGAGAAGCCTCTCAACAATACCGTTCTTCTTTCGTATGACCACGCCCTCCGGAGGTATACTATCAAGCCTTACACGGTTCGGGTTGAGCTCGTCACTGTCGGGGGGTTCGTCCCGCGTCTCATCGCTGGACCCATCGTCAAGCGTTCGCCGTTGACGTTTCCGCGTGTTTGATCCTGACGTCTTAGTCTCCGGGGGGACGTGTTCCTCTTTCTCCGCGTCGTTCGTATCGGGTTGCGTGTCTGCTTTCTTCCTCCTGCTCTTGGTGGCCGTCGGCCCTGGCTTTGAGGGTGACCTCTTCGCCTGCTGCTTGGACTTTGATTTTGTCAAACCCTTGGCCTCTCCGTCATCCGCCTTCCCTCTCTTGGGCGGAGGCTCCTCCCCAACTTCATCCTTGCGGGGGCGGCGCCGCTTTTTCGGCGGGGGCTTCTCCTCCTCCGAGACATCCCCCCAGTTACGAGGAACAACCGGCGTTATGATCGTCTCGTGTACATCCCGCAACGGCTTTTCCCCAGTTGAGGGAGGGTTCGTGCTTGACAGCCCAGGGCGGGGATCCTCCAGGTCAGTCCCAGCAGATTCGAACGTCTCAGGAGGGGATTCTGCGACTTTGGCCTTCTCTTTACCGGCCTTTTTGGAAACTGCCGTTTTCTTGATAGCCAGATCATCACTTTCATCAGGTTGGGTTGGTGATGGTTTCGTGGAGGGCCTTTTGAGCTTGTGCTGGGCTGGTTCTGGAGTGGCAGGTTGGTTGTCGGAGTCGTCCTCTACGCCTGTGTTGTATGACGAGGCTTTGGAAAGTTTGAGCCTCTTCGTAGCTGCAGACTTCTTCGACGATTTAGTCACTTTCGAGTTGGCTACACGCAGATCAGAATGAAGCGCACAGGAAAAATGTACGAAACAGACTCACAATTGCTTGTTGATTTGCTTGTTTGACGCGACGTTGAAGGTTTAGGCGCACTCTGGTCTTCATCTATGTCGGATAGTTAAACGTTGTGCCTCAGCGCATGATGCCTTGCTTACCTTCAACGGCATTCACCTTGGGCTTGCTCGCGTGCCTCTTCGAAACTTTCTTCTCGCTCACCCCAGCTACACATCGTATGATAAGCACCTAGAAATATTCAGCAGTGAGGACCATACCTTGAGTTTGCTTCCCGCTGGAGTCCGCGACCCTGATCGACTTCCGCCCAGTCGATTTCTTCGGCTTCGTTTGTTTCTCCATCCCCTGTGTAGACTCATCTGCAGTTTCATCGTTACTCTTGCCCTTCAGGGGGGTCTTAGTAGACTTCCTCGGTTTAGTCGACCCCGACGCGATAGACTTCCTCGGAGTTGGGCTCTTCCTTGGTGAAGTTGCCATCAAAGCCGCCAAAAGCCCCTGACTATCTCCAGAAGGGACATACGTGCTAAATGCACGGAAGGAGAGACGGAGTGAGTTAAAGACCACAGCTATCTTTATCAAAAAGACCGACAGCCCGTGATGTGGATACGTACCCGAGCCTGTGTCTATACCTCGCAGCTTGTTTCTCCTGCCTCTTGGCTTTGCTCTCTTCCAACGTCAACCCACTCGCCAGGACTTTGACAGGATCCATGAAAGACGCGGCCGAAGAGTGTTAGGTGTAGATAATTTGTGCGACGGCGATGCCAACACCCGCGACTGTGGTGGTGGAAGGAACATCGGGTTGCAGCACGTGATCGTTGAGCGTGATCATGTGATCGTTTTGTGAGAGAGCAAACGGCCAGGCCTGTAATTAGAAGGAAGCTAGCTAAGCGACAAGGGAGTGACTATGGTACGAATGAAGAAAAGGAGATACAGTGAGGGTTATGAACAGCGAAATCCGGGCGTTATGAAACCAGGGTACCCTGTTTCACGAGCATGGGATCATCACCCTGGTTCATTACCCACCCCGACTCCCCGTCACCATCCCCACCGACTCGCACCCTCAGCCTAGGGTCCTTGATCTCAACCTGGATCGGAGTGACGACCATATCCGTGTCGTCAGGCGAGTTTTCCTCCTCCGCTGGCTCGTGGTGTTTGCGAACACCGTCGTCAGCGCCCGGTTCCTGATCTTCGATATCCATGTCTTCCCCTTCGTCGTCCTGGTTGTCACCGTCGTCATCCCCGCCAAGATCGATGGTCTCCGCAACCAGGCTCCGCAGAGCCTCGGCGCTCATCTCACTTTCACCCTCTGCATCAAAATCGTCCGCATCAGCATCCCCGTTTCCGAGAGACTCTCTTCGCGAAGAGGAACCGGAACTGGAGGTGGACTGTTGGGGTTGATGCTGCTGCTGTTTCTTCCTCTTCTCCTTGATCTTACGGATGACCTTGGCGATGTACTCCTTGGCGAATTTCTTGATCTTCACGGCTTTCTCATCCGAGAACGCGTCCAGTTTCCCTTCTTTGTAACTCGAAGACTTCTTCTCCTTCTCAGCGATGATCTCCGTCAGCTAAGTAACAGTTTTGTTAGCAGGAAGAGGAGAACGTAAGGAGAAACACAGCGTACCTCCTTAGCGTACTTCTTGAACTGGCCATGGTCCATGTACTTCTGGTATTTGCTCATAGTTTTCACGATGATGGCGCCAACCATCTTCTTCAGTTTCTTCTCCTTCAACGCCTCCTTCTCTTCCTCACTTAGGTTCGGTCTCTTCTTCTCTTTCTCCTTCCTCGCCCGCCTCTTCTCGATTTGCTTCACCTTCGCTTCGGCTTTCGCTAGTTCCTTCGCCTCTTCTTCAGCCCTCTGGGTGGCGGTGGCAATTGCCGTAGCTCGAGCAGCAGCAATAACTGCCTCAACGGCCTCTTTTGACGGTGGTTCTGGACGCTGGGGACGGTTCCACACATCAAACGTAGGCATATTGCAGGGCCATCCCCTTTCGCTTGGGGGAACAGCGGCGGTAGTAGGAAGCCAGTTGAGCGTTGGTTCTTCGATAACCTTGGCTCGTTTGTACGGTCGCTCTTCTTCTTCGACTGGAGGAGGTGTCGGTTCTCGAACAGGATCGTTATCGACATCCTTGGGCTGGGATTAATATGAGCATCCACCGGAAGAGGAAGCAACCTACAACAACCATCCGTTTAGGGATACGGTACCCAGTTTCCAGAGTCGCCCACTCTTCCAAGAGCTATTTAATCACCCTGATTAACACAGGGACTGCGTGGGGCATGTGACAAATACCTTCGTTGCTAAACGCTTCAACTTGACGGCCTGAGTTTCGTGCCTTTCTGTTGTCCTTCCGCGTTCAGAATTAAGGTCTGGTTCATCAACCACCATGGGTATTACGCCGTTGGTAGAATCCGTAGATGCCGGAGGACAAGCCGGTTCTGTGTTTTCGGATTTGATGGCAGGCTGAGATTGATCCGCCTCGATTGACCCCAGGGTTGTAGACTCTGAGGGCTCAGTTTTTATTTCCTGGGGTTTCGTGGTTTCCTCGGGCTTCACGGCTCCACCGGCCACTGTCGTCTCGTCCTCTGGAACGGGCACATCCGCAATGGCCTGCACGGCTATATTGATCTTCGAATCCTCGATCTTGTTTCTTTGAAGGAGTGGCCAGGTAGAAACACACTCCATGACCTGCATTTATTTCCAAGATTAATATAGGTGGAAGTCACCAGACGTGGGTTTTATGTGAACCAATGGATTTTGGACTTACGAGAATCTGGATGCCCGGATCAGATGAATAATCTTGTAGGATGTTCGTCATCAAACTAAACCCCCTCAACCTCATCAGCTGCCTCAGCGGCGATTTATCCTCCGTGATCTAGAACGCATTCAATAACCTCTCTATCTCCGGCAGAACACTGGGCGTTTACCTTGATGCGGGTAAGTAGTTTTAGCAGAACCTTCCGGCTCGAGGTTTGCCTAATCGCCTGGATAACCTTCGGAACATCCTTCTCCTGCAGAGGCTTGAGGATTGGGGCGTAGTCCTCATCGAGCTTCCTGCTCTTCTTCTTCTTGCTGCCCTTCAACCCAAGCTTCTCGACTTCATCGGAGATACCGAGGGCTGGAACGTACAGGTGAGCGGAAGCGTTCAAAATATATAGGTGAAATGTACCATCGATATAGAGATCATCCATAGCAGCAAGATCTGTCTGAGTCTTGCCGCCAATGTACCCCACGCAATTAGGCTCCCCACAAAAGCATTGCTGCGCTTCATGCCTACAAGACACATTCCGTCAGCCTAAATCCAATGCGAAGGGAAGTTCACCAACCCATATCGGTCGACATTGTAGTTGAACGTCAGTTCCTCGTCTTTCGATATAGACCTTTTGGCAAAAATCCCCATTCGCACTCGGTCCCCGATGGTCCATTTTGCAACGTAACAGTTGGGGTTACAGCTGTGGTTCGCAAACCGCCCGATTCCGCCTTTCTTTGTCGCGTCGATGAACTGCATGCGGCACGTCCCACTTAGCGCCCATGAAGCAGCAGACGGGAACATCAAAACACACCTCGTCCTTCTGAAGCATCATAAAGTAGAAGTGTTGGATCCCCTCTTTCCCATAATCCCTCATACGTTTCTTCATGGAAGGCGAACTGACGACATCTCCGACATATTCATAAATAAACGAATCCCTGCGCGAGCGGCAAAAAACAGATATGAGCGCCAGAAAGACAGTGAACAAGGGCAAAGGAACGAACCTGAACAGGTCTTCAGCTGCACGGAGTCCAAAACCCTTTTTTTCCGTCAGGACGATATCGATCGAGGGGTACTGCTTACGCTGGAACCTGGTAATGGCATGAGGACGAAGGGCTTGAAGCATAGGACAAGGTCGCGTACCGTTGGTTCCTGCAGTGGCCTCGACATCGACACTCCTCAGCCATGCACTCGACCTGAGTCAGTCGGTTGATGCACTCTGACCCCTCCCCACATGCAACCCAGGGACTATCTACGCCTATTCACAAAACCCGCCCAAAAAGAACACGAGGGTGTCAGAATGCTACTGTACGACGACTAACGACGAGAGTTGGACCGCTGTTTGTGGTGGAAACGCACCATGTTCATATTGACAGTCACACATCATGCTCTCCAACGCCTCCCTAGACCTTCCCAGCGTCCCATATTGATAGAGGTTCTCAGGAATCTCAGTAAACGTGGCTTTGGCCACTTCTTCAGCTTTTGGGAGGTTTCCGATGAGCTGTGGCCCCGTGGCTGGTGGTTTTGGGGGTTTGGTGCGTTTGGCCGACACGGGTGGCGGTGTCGAGAGCGATACTGGTGTCTGCATGCCGCTCTCCTTGGGAGAGGTAGAGACGGACGAGGAGTCTCTCTTTGTGGATGACGAGGGGTCGTGGGTGATGTGGGTCTCGTCGTTTGGAGTGCCCTGGGGCACAGGGGAGATGGACCTGGCCATGAGTTTCTCATAGACTGACGCACCCTGGTCCGGTTTCAGCGTAGGATGGGTATAATCAGCGGACATTGCGTGTGTCTGCTGTGTTTGGTTGAACGCGCGGGCGTCGTGGTCTCCGGCAGAGAGTGAGTGTGTCTGAAGAGACATTGGGGGCGGGTTCGCCTGCCGAGACAGAGAAAGCACAAGGGATTGATCGGACCGGCGGCGGCAAAACACGCAGCAATGGCTCAAGAGTTCACAGGAGGGCGGAGAGAAATAGAGGGAGAAAAATAGAGAGAAAATAACTTAGAAGGAGAGGAATAAACGGAGACGGTGTGCGGGCGTGGTCGAGGTGAGACACACGACCGTCCAAGGGAATACGCGCCTGTTACTTGGACTCATCTCTTCCAAATAATGTCCCCCTCTGCTTCAAAAAAACGAAAGAGGGACGACGAAGGCGAAGACGGAAGGATATCTTTCAAACTCTCCGCCCTGCCGGAAACCCAGCTCGGGCCCGTCCTTGGTGAGTTCACCCCTCGTCTCGTTATCGGAGGTGGTGGCTGAAAATTAAAAAATCTCTCGCCAGTCGGCTTCCCTGGTGTCCAACCCCCATCCAACACTCCCTTCCAATGTTATCGCCTAAAAACAACGGAGGGCGACCCTAGCCCGAAGGTCGAGAAGGAGTTTGCAGTACAACCTACTTTCGTTGCTGCCGAGACAGACGATGTCGAGTTTTTCTCCAACTCCGAAGCGGTTGCGAGCGCCGGTTGCACGTACGCCCAGCAAAACCTCACATCCCTTCCGCACGTCGGAGTACTAAAACCCCGTTTTCCTGGTAGCTATCTGGTCGCTGTGCACGATAAACGTACAGGAAAAACGATCTTCCGGCCCGCACCCCTCCACCTCTTGACGCGACAAGTGAAGAGATTAAAAGGCATTCAACCCACGCCTGTTACCGTCGCCCAACGTATCGAAGCTCGGAATGCTCTCGGTGCTACATTCGGCACCAAGAAGGCACAAGCTGCTATCCGTGCCCGGGAGAGGAACAAGATAGACGTTGATGCCATGAAAGCCGTAACGGGAAACTTACAATCGACAATCGAGGGTAACACGACCAATCTTCCAACACAAGGTAAGTTTCATATACACAGCCCTGAGTCCCAACCCCCTAACCCCCTCTTAGAACAAGCAAAAGTCACTGCAGATAATTCCAGGTTGATCCCTCCATTCAATGCGGACGCTGAGCGATCGGACGACGTTTATCCTATCGCGAACATCATTACTGACGCAGAGTGGAACTCCATCTCGATTTCTGCAATGCTCAAAGCCGAAACCGACCGAGACCGAACGGCACTCTTGCCTTACAATCGCTCTGCCTGGATCAAACAAAAGGTCCGGGAAGCCTTTGCGGGAAGGAAACCTAACAAAACCAACTTGTACCTCCCCCGCTCACTCGCTTCGTACGCGCCTGGGATTAATCTTCTATATTCACATAGGAAACTTTTGTTTGCGATATCGGCCATATTCGCATTCTATAATGCTCGGAGGAACGTGAGCGACAAAGCGAAGCTGCAAGAACGATTGAACAGAATCCCGGCCACCTTGGTGGACGGGCTACTTTCTAGATTCACCGACAGCGCCCGTGGATCAATAAAGTATGTTGCTTCATCAGTTACGAGGGCACGCACTTACTAGGAAATGATATCCGCAGGGCGCATGTCACACAGGAAATGGAGATGAATTTATTGGCGCACATGTTTGCTCTGTGCCTGCGGGTGGATGAATGGGCGACCGATACAACGATACTGGCTGGGGATCTCAGCATGCCGGTCTCAAAAGTGAATCAGCTGTTCAAATCACTTGGTACGTCCGTCATTCAGTTCCCGTGTCTTGCAGGGTTAACTTCCCATCACCCACTCTCAGGTTGCAAGATCGAGAAGCTTACAAAGAAGGAGCTTGACAGGCGGCGGTTACCTGAGAGCGAGGCAAACACCAAGAGGGCTCATCTAACAGTGCCCTTGGAGTTCCCCAAGGCGAGAATAAAGCGACGGAATTAATTCGATTGTGTTCATCTTTCCAACGTATACAGATTTCGTAAGTAAGCGCGTAGCCGTTCATCTACTTTAATTAAAGATAACATTGTTACTAGTGTCTCCAACTTCCCGAGGCGGCGATATAAGTTGTTTGGCGGGTGATGCAGGGGGCCTTTTAGAGAGGATCGCATGCCGGTTGAAGAGTTCAAGCAAGGCGTCCCTGCCTCCATTGCGGTCCATCGGCGGCGTCGAGGCTCTCCAAACCAGAGTTCACTCTTTTACCTTTCCGTGGATAGAATGGGAGTCGGAGTTTTTTTTCGCTTTTTAGAGGGACCCGGTCCATGCCCGGCCAAGCGATTTTGTCACTACGTGTGATGTGCAGGCTTTTTGTCACAAATTGGCGTAATGTGGGCGGCACCAGGTAGTAGGGACTGCAACCGATATCTCCATTCGATTCCAAGTCAACGCACGCTGTTGTTTCGGCCCTATCTTCGGAGACGGCCGACTTGACATGTGCTGTTAGATCGCTCACACGCAGATTTCGGCGTATAAAGTCCGAGTCATCCCCGCCAGGTCCGGAAGCGGTGCCCCCACCGGTCCCATTCGGCCTTACATTACCTTGGGTTATTCGACCCTGACTGACCATGAGTTCGAAAATGAAACACAAAGTTTGACAACATTGATTTTCATAGGTTGGCGATGCTGACGATCGTGGGGCCGACGAGTTGGGTAACCGAACCCTACATAGACGGGATGTCCGCAATCGTCAGCTTCGTCCCGTTTTGTATGTTCCTATCAGCTAAACTCTGTATAGTCGCTGCGAAACTACCGGACTTGGGGCGATGCCCCAGTCGCTTGTGTTCCTCGGACATGATCTCTGCGGCCAACTCTACAAAAACGGGGCATCACGGGGTGGACGTGGATGCGGAACCTTCGTTTAGATTCCTTCTGTTGCGGTGTTTCTGGGGGGAGGAGCGCTTCCTGAAGCTCCTGGACGAACCTTTCGTCACTGGCTCGCGGTCACGTCTGTCCACCACCGATTGCGCTTCAGCGGAGAGTGAACCAGGGGGAGGACGATATCCTAGCGCTTTCTGTTCCTCAGACTGGAGCTTGCGTGCTTCTTCGGCCGTTAGAGTGTTGACGTTGATAAGCCTGTCCGTCCTGGGAGGTAAACCAAGGCAAGGGGAGAGACCGATGCGCGCGGGGGGTGAGAGTGAGAATCCGAAATGACGGGAATGAAAAAGGCTCCTACTTGATCCTTTCTGCGTCAGTCCTGGCAGCCTCTCTCAATGTCGCGTTATCAAGTCCAAGGCTGGAATCTGGGTGTTTCGCAGACGACCTCTGCGCTTTTGCGGCGAGAGAATCAGGTGGAGGCCGATACCCCAAGCTCTTATGTTCCTCGGACATGATGATTCGCGCGTCCTTAGCACCGACCTTGTCGAGGTCAATGCCTAGGGTTTCCACCTGGATGCGATTCGCATCTTCGAGAGCAGCGACCTTGAGGTCCTGTGAATCGATGGTCCTGTAGGCGGTTCTGATGTCTGCCATGTCTTTGGGTTTGGTGGATTTATCGGCCGTGGCCACGACAGCGAACGCGTCGATGGGAGGAACGTGACCCACAACTTGTGATTTATCATCTTGTTACATGGAATCGCAAGCGTCAGAAGTTCCGGCTCCTGTTCTCCGTAGGACACGACATAGTGGGTTTCTTCCACACACCTTGGCCCAGAGCGATATTGACGACGACATCTTCGGCAGCCTCCTCAGCGGCGATGCGGTGAGCATCCTGGTTGGCGGCGGTGTTAGACGAGGACATGGTTTGCGGGAGTGGGGGGTGTGGAGAGGGGATACGTCCACGTATTACACTATCTCTGTTCGGCGTGGGGGAATGTGGAGTCCGTTAGCCACTCTTCTATCAGAGATGAATAGAAAAATTACGTGGAATTTCAACCCACAGGCTCCATGGGGGCCTGGACCCCGTTCTGTCGTATACTGTGGAACTTTATCAACTCCTTGGCCGAACCGGCCGCAACTCCAGCTTTCACTTAAGCTTCTTCTGACCGTCAGTCGTGATGACAACTTAACTGAGGCAGTCGGTCTAATGAACCGACTTTGTTATCCTCGTCGTGCTCAAGACATGCTACTAAAAGGCGCTCAGCCAATCAAATTGCACCCTCGAGTGTGAGCTCGATCCTGATCGAAGGGGGAATGGGTCGCAGGCAGTGACATCGTTGGGTGATGACGCAACTCGTGTCGGAGTCGGCGATCGTCGGCAAAGAGTTCTGCGGGATGTGACTGGGTATACGTGCCAGTTCCACTTGACGAACAAACCTCAGCTGTGTATTATTCACTAAAGACAGACTTGAACCAGAGGCAAACGGGGTAAAATAATGCTAACAAGTCCCCAGTTCCATTCGTTATGGTATAGCTGGGGTGAAATGGCCGAAACGCGGGTGTTTGCTAGCCAACATTGGGGTAAACTGCATGGATGGAATATTGCGCATATGGCCAAGGCATGGTAGGTACTGTATCGTCAGGGCTTGTGGTATTTCTGCAATTTGTGTCTTGAGTGCTGACGTAGAATGTGTGAAGAGAGGCTTACTATCCGAGCTAACGGTCTACACGAGAAGCTTGTGCATGTCGAGAATCCAGCTCGACCCCCTTGCAGCCCATGCGCATAATTTACGTTCTTGTAGGGCGACAATCTAAGAATATATATGCGAGATCATCTCTGGGTCCGTTCCCCTCTCCTGGTCCTGCAAGAAACCTTCGAGAGGTGTTACGCCATACTCCGGGATGCCCCGCCTGGGAGCCCAGGGGGCAACTGCGATTTCTTGCGTCGAATGAGGTCGTCAAGTGGGATATAATTGTGACCGCCTGTGTCCAACAGAGTTTCTCTTGGATTGTCTAGTGGTTGACCGGCGGTCTCCGGGGCCACCGTCGTCGGCACGGGCTCGAATCTCATGCTGCTGAAGTGCCCCGTGTTCCACGCTCGGTTAACTGTACTGTTAACATCCGCGGACTTCTTGAGCGAGAGGACGACGCGGTTGATCAAGTTGGGGATCAATCTAATTTATCGGCGTCAGTGAGCCACACATTACACCGAAGGTTCCGGGGAGGTTCACACTGTATAGAGGCTACCAAATGCCAGGGGTTAGTGAGACTCTTCAAGCCAGGCGAAAGTGTACGGACATAAGTGGGAACTGTTTCATCGCAGGCTGAAAGTGAATGTGTTAGAAGTGTAAGGATAGACAGAGGACGGTGACGCACATCCGCGAACGATAGAAAAAATAGCACGAGTGTTTGGATACACGTTGCCATGATGAAGTACACCGTCGCATCCGTCACGACGTTCCTTAATAAGAAAGAGAACCGGAAAGTTGCGACATTGGAATATGCAAACCAAATAATAATCCCGAATGCGGAAACATCTGACGTGGCCCACCGTGAATGATTGACAGTGGTGACGAAGGAGTTAACAGCTCACCAAATGTGGCACCGATTGCATGTATAGAGATCTGCAGATGATTCGGCCCGTCTGTGGTACATGTCTTAAACGCGGCGATTTGGATGTCTGGGAGCGGCAGAACTAATATCCCACATGAACTGTGTATAAGCCGTGGATACCATGCACAGTGAACCTACAATTGGTATCCATTGCAGATATGAAGTAGTAGCCAGTGACGGCTTTGGTACACATCAGGGATGACAGGTACAGAGCGATGAGCTTGTTCCGTCCCGTAACGGCATAAACCCTATGGAAAACTAAGTAGGAATAGATTTTCGTTCTAATGTGCTCGGGACCAACCTCATGGTCATGAAGATGTCGCAGAAGAGGAGCATAGTCATTCCGATGGTAGAGGCGATGATAACATTGCGTGTACACCTGGCTTCTGTTGTGAGGTGTTGTGCAAGATACCTAACAAGTCCTTACTGAGCCTGGTGAGATCTGCATCAGCGCGCCGGGTTCAAAAGAGAAGTACGGACACTGACATGTCGATACTCTTGGTTCGCTGGATTTAAAATCGTGAGTTCGAGACGATGTCGTTGAGAATGGCTACCGACCGGCTTCGTTGAATATTGCATAAGAGAGCAACATATAACGGTTCTATGGTCAAGGGTTGGGATATTACCGCTTCAGAGGCCAAGTATCGTACCACAATGAATAGATAGGATACTAGTAAAGGCAACGTGCGGAGTCAGTAAAGGGTCTTGATATAGAGAGCGAGGTGTACCCACTCCAACTTTTCTCTCTTCGCCAGACGTAAGATACCTTGAGCCACGTTGAGACATCTCCGGACAGTGGAAAGTGGATACGACTGACACACCTCGTCGTCAAGGGTAAGAAGATGGTCGTATATGGCAAGAGCTCCCACGGACGAGGTAATGTACTGCAAGCCCGAGGTCAGGATGTACCTAAGTCACAGAAGGAAACCGCAACCACCTTGGGCACCATTCTAAGCCGAGGAAGGTTTAGCAACACCAAAATGAAACGCGAGACGTGGGTTTATGGTTACTTACAAGTGGTGGGCCAGCTTCTCCAGGGCGGCAAGGGCATCGGCCATGACTGGCAGAAGGGGATCTTGTCCGCGAGGGAAAGCATCGGGGGGTTTTTAACCCGAGAGGACCACTGCAGTGGAAAACTCTAGATGTTCTTCGGCTCCAGCTGGGCGCTATAGGTCCTCTTGTTAGTTTGAACCGAACTCCGAACATAGACCTCGGCGTGTTGTCTTGAGCTGAGCCGAGTTGATGCGAGCCCATCGGTTCGACGGCCGGCAACTACCGGTAAAACCGTGTGCACTCAGCTCACGGCAAAGCTCGGCAAAACTCCCTTCGTCTCGGGACCTCCGTCCTCGTACCCGATGTGAGATGCCGACCGCATCCGCCGTTCATGAGCGTTCGTGCAGCGGGTACTTATCTCAGGCCAATCTGATCACGTTTGTCTTCCAGTAGCGAACTGTGCTCCCGTCGTCTGTTCACCGGTGAGCACCTGCCGGATGGGGTGAGGTCTGGATCTCAATGCGTAGTCTTGCAGTCTAGCATCCAATTACCAATTCAACCACGTCGATGGGTCCGCATGGGCCCATGTCCTGCACGCAGCGGACGACGTCATGGCGTTTTTGCCACTGGAAACCTGCAGCATCGGGTCGTGGAAGGATGATTAGATAATTTTATTCTTTCGTGGCCCGATGCTGCTCCGGTACTCAACCCTGGTTTCTCAGCCTCCCCGGTGTGCGACTTATCTTTCCATGCTCCGAGGCAACATTTTTTCGACCACTCTCACGTTCCCTCTCCTGCCCTTTTCACGGGAACAGCCCATTACGTTACTCCGTCTGGACCCAGTGACAAATTCCGCCCACTAGCATCTGTGCTACCGGGGTCTCGTCATTCATTACAAACGGCAAGAAAACGTGCATAAACACACACCCATCGCGCTCGACTACCATTTCAATCATTTTCCATTTTCCGAGGAACGCCCTCCTCCGCAAATAAGTACATAAACCCAGTCAAACTGTATTTCTTTCCACTTATCTACATATCACCTCCGTCACGCTTGGGCGCCTCATGCCGTCTTTGTCTAGGATCGGACTTGGCCGGTCTTACACACAACAGTATTTATAGGGATTGGTTCGGGGTGAGACATGTTGTGGGTTTTTCCCTGCTTTCTTTTACTATGGCCCCGTCGTTATTGGAGTTGTTCCACGCGACTCCCTCGATATCGTGTTCTGAGACCATCGCCATTGCGTCCCTCGTCCTGGGACTGACATGCGTGGTATCTTATCTTCGTTGGAGGAGGAGGATAGCTTCGTACCCCCCTGGTCCTCCGCCCGACCCCATCTTGGGAAACGCCCGGCAGCTGGTCAGGATCGACAATCAAGAACGAGCATTCGCTGACTGGGAACGGACGTATGGTCAGTTACCGGGATCCACCACCCCATTTCATCTGCTGATCTCTTGTCTTGGCCAAAGGCGACATCAATTACCTCAGCGTTTTCAACAAGTCGATTTTGATCCTCAACTCCTTCTCGGCTGCGAGAGACCTTTTGGAGAAGAGGGGTGCGATCTATTCCAGTCGCCCGACTTTGGTCATGCTGTGTGAAATGTGAGCCACCGGTCACCTGTGTGCCCTCGATACCGGTCTCATCGGTCCGAAATAGGATGGGTTGGGGGGATATCCTGGTCCATCTCCAGGGAGGACCCAAGTTCCGTAAGCACCGCAAGATCATTCAAGACCGGTTCAGCCCACGCGCATTGGAAAAGTACGCAGCGTTGCAACGACAAGAAGCTTACAAGACACTATTGGATATCGGACGTTCCCCAGACGACATCCTTATGCATTTAAAGAGGTGATCTCGTTTCACGGAGTTTCTCTCGGACTCCTATTGACATTTACGTAGGTTTGGTGCGGAACGCATATGCTTACAGGTTCAACGAGGCTGACTCGTGTTGACATTGTCCAGTGTGCGGGGTTGTACTGAACATTACATATGGGCACAAGGTGGAAAGTATCGCAGACCCACTTGTCGTCAACGGTGATAAAGCAACGAGTAACACCGTAAACATCGGAGGACCGGGTTCCCTCCTGGTTGACCTCATTCCGATTTGTATGTTTTTGACTCGCTGTTATTATGAAACTTCAGCTGATTGCGTGTCGGGCGTAGTGCAACACTGGCCGACATGGATGCCGTTTTCCGACTTTAAAAAACACGCTGTGTATACGCGTGCGCTGGTCGATGACCTCATGAACACCCCTTACAACTGGGTCAAGGGCAGGATGGTTCGTCCGATGGTTTGGTATGCTGCCCTCTCGTTAACCCTAGCCCCGTCTTCAGGCCGCTGGAACAGCGACGCAATGTATCGCGGCTGACCTCCTCGAGACCATGGATAACCAAACCGGACCGTACAGAGAGGCGGAGACGATCGACGATGAGGATATTAAGAGAATAACAGGGGTGCTGTACGGAGGTAAAATGCTCTGCTCTGCTATATGGTTTTCAGGTGATGCTAAACGGACCCGCTATAGCTGCAACGGACACCGTTGGTATTTTGACACCCGCATGCTGACTAGTCACTGAATTTTGGGCTGCCCAGACCGGTTCGACGTTGACGACCTTCCTGTTCTGCATGGTCAAACATCCGGAAGTATTCAAGAAAGCCCAGGATGAGATCGACCGGGTCATCGGGAACGATAGACTGATAGACTACGACGATATGGACTCGCTGCCGTATTTTGCCGCTGTTTTGAAGGAAGTGTTGAGGTGGGTCAGATTTCGCCTAATAGTCAGGAGGTTCGGTTTTGTAACTCAGCCCGCGGTTTCTAGATGGGGTTGCCCCGTACCTCTAGGTCAGGACGTTCTAAAATGTATATGTGATATAAGCAAACCTCCACCCTCTTAGGTGTTCCACATCGGTTGGTTGAAGAGGATAACTACAGAGGCTACGTTGTACCTGGGGGGACAACGATCCTCGCAAATGCCTGGTACGTTTCTCGGACCTCCCCGTATCAAGGATCGCGGAACCCGAGCGTGTTGATTTTGGTACTCCAGGGCGATGACACGCAATGAAGAGATGTACCCGTCGCCGAACACGTTTGACCCTGAGAGGTTCTTTGGTCCGGAAAGGATGGCAAGTGAAGCGTGTCAACAGGTCGAAGCCGTGTTTGGATTCGGAAGGAGGATTTGCCCGGGACGCTTTTTCGCGGAGGCGAATGTTTGGATGCTCATGGCAAACTTGATTGCGACTATGGACATCGGCAAGGCTGTGGATGAGAAGGGGAGGGAGATTGATGTCACGGGGGAGTATCATGGCTCGTTTGTCAGGTGAGTTTTTTGGTCTGGGTGTTGAGCGGGGCATGCTGAGCGTTGGGCAGACACCTGAAGCCATTCAAGTGCAAGGTTGGATATCGGTCTGAGAAAGCAAGAGCGCTCGTAGAACAGGTCAACTTACTGCACAACTGAGGCCTATGGTTACGCATACCTGTATTATGTTCTGCGTAGCCCGTTGGGACTTGTTGTACTTGCTATGTTCTTGTGTCCGCGAATCCACCTGTTAGAGTAATAGCCAACGTATATTTATGCTCTTTTTGCCAGATGTCTCCCAGTGGCGAGCTGATGGCGTTGATGGAACCTGGTCGGGCGTTGCAAGCGTGGGAAGTTGTTCGGTGTCCGTCGGCGACCGCGAGCCTAAGTTTGTGTAAGCCAGGGGCCATGAAGTAATCCAATCATCAACACCTCATTCGCCGGGCTCTCTGTTTCGATTGTACGACTCTTGTTTGTGAACCACAGTCACCAAAAACACCATGTTCGGTACATCCAAGATCTCATCCATCATCCGCGCCGCAGGCTGCGACATCAAGACACCCGGTCATGTCCCCCTAGATGTCGAGAATTATCCTGTGGCACCGGACAACCTCGCTTTGGAACAGGTGCATGTCTACGTGCGACATGGTGGGTGACGAGTTATGAGTCCACCTTTCATCATCGAGTTCTGACGAGCGCGTCGCCCTAGGTGAACGCACGCCTGTCAAGGCCAGGATGACGGAGTATATCCCACCACAGTGGCAGATATGTCACGTTGCGAGGCAGTTCAAGGCTGCTGTCGCTGGTCCCGGTGTCAGGGAGACCCTGGAGGTCAAGCGAGTTGTTGAAAGGAAGGACGGAACGTTCGACTATGGTGAATGGTGCGGGGCTTCAGCTGTCTCTCCACTCCTCGCTTCTCCTGACCATGTCCGGAAATAGTACCCACGCAGAGCTTACGGACTTTGGTCGCAAGGTACGGGGTATCCACGAGGTTCTGCAACGCTGGAGTATTAAACACGTACTGCGCAGTCCACTTATAACTTCGGAAATGCCTTGAGGAGGCTTTACATTGACAAGTAGGAACTCGCCGCTGTCGCGTTTTGTGTTGCTCAAATGGGGATTTAGATTGCATTTCTTACCTGATGTCATGGAGAACACCGAAGAGGTGTACCTGAGGTCGAGTAACAGAACAAGGACAATCGAATCTCTTCAGCAAGTCGTCCATGGTTTGTTCCCTCTGGATAAGCAAGGGAACTTTTTTGTTCCCCATATCTGTGTGAGGTTAGCCTCGGTCATCTTTATCATTAGTCCGTGGGTATGACGAGGGTAACCAGGCACAAACGGGACGAGAACCTGTACCCTAATACTTCCGCTTGTCAACGACTTAACACGCTCATGGAAGAATTTGCGGAAGGTGCTGTGTCATGATTGTGAACAAAAGTTCTGGTTCTGACACATTGCGACCACCAGCGGCCGCGGTTTCGATGAACCCTACGTTGGAGCCTCTGGATCAGAAGATTTCGAAATACATCGGTGGTAAACCGATTAGGATCGATGGGTCTCCAAAGGCGAGTGGTATCCTTGAGACGGTGAGCTCTGTTTCGCTGCAGTCGTGGTATTCGGTTTATCACCCGCTGGGGGTATAGATCCGCGCTGCGACCGCCAACGGTGTCAAGGTTCCGAAAGAGTTCTTGGATCCAACAATCATGGACCCCATTGTAAGGCAATCCGGATCCTTTTTGTGAACTTTGTCACCAACGCGCAGGTACCATAGGAAAAGGCCGTGGTCGTCGAATGGTTCGGAGGGTGTAAGAGGGTCCACTTTTTCCTCAAACGCCGGATCTAATCCCAAAATGTAACCTAGACGCTGTGTCCCCAGAACTAAGGCGATTGGGCGTCGGTCGTGTCATGGACGACGTCTCCCAGAAGATGCAAACGAAGGCGCTCAAAAAGAACGAGGATCAGCTCAAGATCCTCGTTAACTGCACCCACGATACTACCATTGCTGGTGTTTTGCAGACCTTTGGGGTCTATGATCAGAAGTGGGTCCTAACCGCTACCGCTTTCCACGCGCTTTTCTCATCGGAACCGATTCATCAGATGGCCGGCGTTTACGGCTCAGATGAGTTTCGAATTGTATAGGGACAGATCGGATACTTCGCCCCCGCAGAGCGAGTCGTTCCTGAATAGGATCACTTCCTCTTTTGTTGCCCCGAAAATTCCCAAGACATACTGTACGTGCGAAACGCACCCATCCTTGATATCACCCTAACGTCTCCTGAATTGCAGATGTCCGGATGAGATACCAGAACGATACGATGGTCCTCCCGGCTTGCGCTGCGCCAAGGAACCATCTCGAAGGTCACCCTGAGTTCTGCACTCTCAAAGCGTTCGCCGAGACCATCAAAGAGTTCACCCCAACAGACTGGGAAGGAGAGTGTGCCAAGTAGTTATTTGTAACGTTTATTCATCAAGATGGGATCTACCAGAACGGGGGGGGAGCACATTTGCACACGGACATAGAGGTATGCGATGCCACCGATAGTGTACTGATATTACATCATTTCTTCCCTGTTGTATCTTTGATTTCGATCCACTGTTTGGGAACACCCTTTGCGACTAGAAGGTCAGTGACCGCCTTGAGCTGTTTTCCTTGGACCATGATTTCCTGTCCAGCTGCTTTTCCTGGGAGAGGATTCACGGATGTCGAAGATGCGCAGGCTTTCCGAAGTTCTTCGGCGAAGTCATCCGCTTCGACTTGGAAGTTCTCGAATCCGGTGACGCAGGTGACCGCACGACGTCCTTGGCGGGTCTTGATGGTGATGGAGATTTGTTTCAGTTCACCCTTCCTGGTGGACCCGTAAGCAGATAAATAAGGCAGGAAAATAAGAAGTCAGGCCCTTACTTGACGATTGGTTCCTTCCCCTCCCCGACGATCTCGTACCAGGGTTGCATATTCTTGATGATCTTATCGGCGACTTCATTGCGACGTAAAAACTCGGTCTCTTGGAGCTGCTTCCGTTCGCTGGCCTTCAGGTCCGAGAGAGCATCGAACAGAATAGAATCCTCCGTCACATTGACATAGGTTTGGTCTTGAGGGTTCAGTATTCGCTTTGCAGCCACGTATCCATTAATGATGGACCTGATCTCCACCTGAGTGAAGAGATCTCCTGGGCTGAAGGTGTGCAATGCTACATTCGGTCATGCTGCTTGGGTTGAGATGCGGTTGCACTCACTCCCGACCGGCTTCCCTGAAAAACGCGACATTCCCCATATGCGGTTTCCAGAGGAGAGTTATCTGGAGTTCACGTCCGCTTCCTTTGGCCTTCTGCTCTTCCTGGCGCTCTCGTTCTTCTTTCCTCTCCTTCTTTTCTTCGACTTCCTTCACAGTTACGTGTTTAGCGTGTTCACCGACACTTGGATGCGATTGGTTGACACCTGGGCATCATCTGAGCAGAGACAAACCCAAACGCTTCGATGCAGTACACACCAGTGACCACGACTTCTCCCTTGGTTTCCTTGACCTTGATCAATCCCTCTTTGGCACTTGCCTTGAGGAAGGCGGTCAAAGATTTGTACCCAGAATGTTTGATGTCCACCGGAGTACTGGTGGTGGAAACATCCTTGAAGGACCGGTACGGTAAAATGTACGACTCGGAAAAGACCGAAGGAGAGATCGGGAAGGACGATGGGGGTAGCTTCGATAGGATGGTGGTGATTGATTGGAGCAAAGCCGACCGCAGTATATCAGAAACCTCTACACTCTCCCAGTCAGGAAACAGATCCTGAACAGCAGGGAGAAGTACCTTGTCGCGATAACAGGTTTATTTCTTCTTTCGGAGGCTCGTCCTGAGGTTGTGGGGATCTTTCTTCGGGGCTTCCTGATGTGGTTTCTGCGAGGGCACCAGGATCACCACCGAGTGGACCTTCACCATTGACCTCAGAGTCTGTCTTCTGGTTGAGCTCAATGACCCGTGGGGCAGGCGGATCCTCTTTCCCGCCCATCTCCCATAGATGATCCTTCCACGTATGAACGATATTAACAGCTTTCCCTTTCCCGGATCCTCCGACCTGATTTCCTGCGAGAGCCATATGACCCACAGCAAGCGCAGGTCCAATCTGCGGGGTGCCGTTCACGGCCGGGTAGTATTGAGTTACACAAACGAGTTGGCCAACGGATAGGGATGGGGAATGCTGAACCACTGCCCTTGAAAAATTTCAAATGGCAGGAAAAGTTTGTGGTATTGAGAAGGACAAACCTCCCGGTGCCATTAGATCTGCACCGTTGATCAAGACCGGTATGACGGCGGATGGTGTCGAGAGAAACGGAAGCAGATCGGTGTGTTTCCACAACGTGTACACTGAAACGGATAAGTGAGAAAAGCCTAAATGCAAGCGTTTGATTCGATTACGCGTTGGTATTAAGTGATCAGACCCTTTTCCCGTAGTGAACCACAGCGGAACGCCATCCGATGAGAGGTAAGCGACCTAGATGGGTTGAATAAAAAAGATCGAAAGAGATCGCTCGGAAGTCGCATACGCCAGGGACCCTTGAATGACTCGTGTATTTAACGGAAAGCAATCCGTCCGGAACGAGGAGCTCTCCTATCTCTGGGGAAAGGGAAAATTCGTGTATCAGTCGTTGCCTGAGCTTTTTGCGATCAGAAGTTCGTAAGGGTGCTGGAATCGTGTCAGAAACGAGGGTGAGGAGCAGCAGTTTTGAATCATACCGGATGTCTTGAATTCTGCCAAAGGTTTCTTGAACATGGCGGCGGATAGAAGGTGTAATCGACGGTGGTTGTGCTCCGCGAACCGTTCCTTCAGACCCCGATCTTTTTTTGCGGATCGGCCCCGATCTCGACAGCAAACGACGTGGCGATGGATCCCATCCCAAACCTCGACGTTCATCTTGCTGTGACGGCTATCCATGGGATCCCCCATAGACTGCACGGATGAATTATGCCTCATTGCCCTATTCCCTATTCGTAGTCTGGGTCACAGGTTCATGACTGTTGCTGAGACTACATAAAAGGGTCGGCCAGAACCCGACCTTCTGATTTTAGACGCCTTGTCGTGAAGACCAGACACAGCTAGCTATGTAACGGTGGGCCAACTCTATCACCCTCGTCACGGACCGGCTCTGAAACCGAAACCAGGCTACTGGGGGGGAGGTGCTGGACTAGCTCCGATACAACTAGGGTGTAGAAGGCAAAGCTCGGCGTTAAGAACGCTGGCTAGAACCTCGATAGGTGTACGAAGAACCCTCTTTTCCAGTCCCAAACAGACGATGTGAGCAGCCCCAGGGCGCGGTGGTAACGTGGTAACCTTGGAAGGAAATCGGATGCATGTCAAGCCACATGTCAACCGCTGTGGCCTTTCTGGTCTAGTCTCATGATATCGGTCTTCGGTCGTGGATCCGCGTGTGAAAGTGTCGACTTGGTTCCGGAGACCCTGTGACTATCGGAGTGAGCCCATAGTCCAGAGGGTGGTTTCTGCGCGCCCGGTGTGCAGGTGTAGCGTTGAGGCGGAACGAACCGCGCAAACCTTACCCTCAACACCATATCTTCCAATCGCACCAGTACGATAGAGCATATCTATTGAAGGGAGTGCCGTTGTTTACACAGGTGTTTGTATTTGCGCGCGGATC
>Ga0307515_10003607_pt1 | contig 32504 bp, 35 predicted proteins | sample 17_EM_MG_FD_194513 | JGI IMG/M metagenome (GOLD analysis project Ga0307515, IMG submission 194513) | Populus trichocarpa ectomycorrhiza microbial communities from riparian zone in the Pacific Northwest, United States - 17_EM | ecosystem: Host-associated > Plants > Roots > Unclassified | place... | reverse complement strand
GCTGGCGACGCCTCGTGCGCGATTATGAGCAGCGCATCGACGTCTCTCACGCCATGATCCTGGTCGCAATGGGCGGAAACCTCATCCGCAGAAACGCCCATCCGTGATTTTCAAAACGGACTCTAAGTGTCCATTCATCGGGCTCAGGATCCGGCCAGCCATTCCGCTGTCGTCATGACCCTTGCGAACCCCGCGGCCAGGGTCGCGGCAGTCGCCGCCTTGATCTCTCCCTGCGTTGCAGTTTCCGACAGATCGGGGCATCCGGTCGCATCGAGGGAAAAGTCGACGAAGTAATCAAGATCGTGGCCATGTCTCGCCGTGGCCTCGCAGCAGAAATTCGTCATGAAGCCGGTCACGACGATCCGGTCTATCGATCGTTCCCGCAGCATCAGGTCCAGGCCCGTGCCCACGAAGCAGGAATAGCGCTGTTTGCTGATCGCCAGGGCGCCGGCCGGAATCCTGAGCCTTGGTTCGTCCTCGACTTCCTCGGTGTCCGCGACAAAGCCGAGTTCTCCTGCCTCGCCGCTGAAATCGAACATACGGCCGGTGTCCGAGCCATCGGCGCGATGGACGTGGCGGACATGAACGACGAGATCGCCCGCAGCTTCCGCAGCCGAAACGATCGCATTGATGTTGGCAATCGCTTCCGCATTGCCAATACAATGCAAGGGGGAAGCCGGGTCGGTATAGACTTTCTGAACATCGATCACGAGGATTGCGCGCGCCATCTTACTCTCTCCTTAGTAGTCTGGGGCAATTGAATTCTTGGTGCCGCGCCCTCAGACTCCGAGCGCAACGCCGTCTTTCCGCGGTTCCGATCCACCTATCAAAGTGCCGTTCTCCCAGTCGATGCGGATCGCCTGCGCGCCGCCGATCGGGTCCTGTGCTGGAGAGAAGGTGAAGCCCCGCCGCTCAAGCTCGGCGCGGGTCGAACAGGCAAGCGTATGCTCGGCCTCCACCCTGGTCCCATCGGATGTCGGCATCACGCGGGACAGTTCGATCGCCTCCTGCAGGTCCATGCCATAATCGAGAACCTTGGAGATCAGATGGGCGTGGCCAAGTGCCTGATAATGGCCACCCATGACTCCGAACGACATCTCTGTCCGGCCGTTGCGCGTCACCATGCCGGGAATGATCGTGTGAAGTGGCCGCTTCGATGGTCCGATCCGATTGGGATGGCCGGGCTTGAGCGAGAAACTCTGGCCGCGATTGTGCAGGATGACGCCGGAACGCGGCGCGACGAGGCCAGTGCCGAAACTGTCGAAGATCGAGTTGATGAAACTCACCGCGTTCCGGTCGCGATCGACCACGGAAATGTAGACCGTGTCGCGATGAAGCGGCATGTCGAAAGACGGCAGGTCGGTCAGCGCGTGGCGCAGGTCGATCATCGCCGCCAACCGCTCGGCCAGCGCGTCCGACAGCAGTTCGTCCACCGGCACTTCCGACTTGTCCGGGTCGGCAATCCATGCATCGCGCGCGGCATAGGCCAGGCGCGTCGCCTCGATCTCGATATGCAGCCGGTCGGGAGACAGCGGATCACCCTTTGCTTCGAAACGGCTGAGGATGTTGAGGATCAGGAGGGCGATAATGCCTTGGCCGTTCGGCGGGCATTCATGAATCGTGTATCCTCGAAAATCCGTGGTGACCGGTGTCACATATTCCCCGTGGGCGCCGGCGAAATCTTCCATCGTGTGAAGCCCGCCGAGCGAGCGCAGATAGGAGACCATATCTTCGGCGACCGATCCCTCGTAGAAGCCGCTCCGCCCCTCGGCGGCGATGCGTTTGAGGGTTTGCGCAAGTTCTGGCTGTCGATGAACCTCGCCGATCTTTGGCGCCCGCCCTGCGGGTAAGAATATCCGTGCCGCGGTTGGGTCCGCGGCGAGCAGCGCTTCCTCCAATAACCAATCGCGATGAACGCGCGGCGAGATCGCGTAACCTTCCTCGGCAAACCGGATTGCGGGCGCGAGCACGTCTGCGAAAGCAAGTCGGCCGTGATCGGCATGCAGACGCGTCCACGCGTCGATCGCCCCCGGAACCGTGACAGCGGCTGGCGACTGGCGCGGCACCTCTGTTAGTCCTCGTTCCTCAAACCAGCCGGCGGTCAGGGCCGCGGGCGTGCGTCCAGAACCGTTATAGGCAATGACCCTATCTAATCCGTTGGGCGCGTAGAGTGCAAAACAGTCACCGCCAATCCCTGTCGAACCCGGTTCGAGGACACATTGCACGGCGCAAGCGGCAATTGCCGCATCCATTGCGTTGCCGCCGGCCTCCATGATCTGCAGTGCGACAAGCGTTGAGGATGGGTGCGACGTTGCAGCCATGGCATGGCGTGACACGGCGACGGATCGGGTTGGTTTCTCGAAGTTGCGCATTTTGTCCGTTCTCCTCGTCTGTTGCCGCAAGGCATGCCTCAGGCCCGCGCCCGGTAGGGTGTGAGCGAGGTTTCAAGCGCGTTCAGCGCCAAGATGATTGTAAAATTGATCGTAAGGTAGATGGCGCCTGCGGCCACGAAGACCTCGACAGCCCGATAGGTCTGCGAAATGAGCCCTTGGGCGATGCCGGTGACCTCCACCAGCGTGATGATAGATGCGAGAGACGTACCCTTGACCATGAGAATGATCTCGTTGCTGTAGCTCGGAATCGCCTGGCGTAAGGCCAGCGGCAGTATGACGAGACGCAGCCTGAGGACGGGGGACATGCCGAAGGCCGTTGCTGCTTCGACCAGGCCGCGTGGCACACCCTGTATCGCCCCGCGCAAGATCTCGCTGCCATAGGCTGCGGTGTTGAGGCTGAGTGCGATGATGGCGCACCAGTAGGGCTCGCGGAACAGCCACCAGAGCCCGATCGTCTGTAGAGACGGGCGGAACTGGCCGAGGCCGTAATAGATAAGGAATATCTGCACAAGCAAAGGCGTGCCGCGGAAGACTGCGACAAAAGCACGGATAGGCCAAACCACAGCCCGATGATTTCCCTGCTGGGCCAGCGCAAGCAGCAGGGCCATGACGAAGCCGATGCTGATCGACGAGGCGGCGAGCTGCAAGGTCAATGGCAAGCCGGACAACAGGGAGGGGATGATTTCGAGAAAGAAGGTGAGATCGATCATGCGTGGACCATGCCTCGCCACGCTCTGGCCTCGCCATGGCGGAAGACCAGACCAGTCACACCTGCGATCACGAAGTAGAGCGCGGCTGCGGCTATATAAAAGACAAAGGGCTCCCGCGTTGATCCGGCACCGATCTGGGCTTGCCGCATCAGTTCGACGAGACCGATCACGGAAATCAGCGCGGAATCCTTGAGCACCAATTGCCAAACGTTCCCGAGCCCCGGAAGGGCATGACGCATCAATTGCGGCACGATGACCAGGCGCAACGATTGAAAGCGGGACAGGCCAAGTGCCTTGCACGCATCGAACTGGCCTCGATCGACGGCGAGATAGGCACCACGATAGACTTCGGCCTGATAGGCACCCGATATTATCGCGATCGCCAAGACGCCTGTTGCAAAGGCCGGAAGCCCGATGAAGCCCGTACTTCCGAAGTATTTGCCGAGTTGCGTGAGCGCGATGCTACCGCCGTAATAGAGCAAATAGATCGTCAGGAGATCAGGCACGCCCCGAAACACCGTGCCATAGGCATTAGCCAGCCAAGTCGGGACACGGCGCGAGGAAAGTCGTCCGCCCGCCGCCACCGCGCCGAACGCCGCGCCTATAAGAAAGCCGAAGACGGAGAGCGAAAGCGTAACGCCGGATGCAAGCAACAGTGCTGCACCCCACCCACCCTTGCCGAATGCGAGAAGATGCAAGATATCCATCATTTGAATAGAAGCCTTTCAGCGCGCCGCCGGCAGGGTCGACTTATGCCGATCCTGCCGGGCGGGTCCGCCCGCGCCTACTTGACCGGCGTCACGTCGGTCTTCACCCATTTCTCCGAGATGCGCTTGATCGTTCCGTCGGCAATGGCCGCATCGATCGCCGCGTTCAGCATCTCCTTGAGCTTGGTGTCTTCTTTGCGTAGGCCCGCCCCGGTTCCAAGGCCGAAAACGCCGCCCACGAAGCCAGGGCCTGCGAGCGTGAAACTGGAGAATTCCGGCTTTGCGAGTGTCGCGGCGAGCGCCGTCTGCTGCGCGAAAAGGGCGTCGATGCGGCCGGCGGCCAGGTCAAGATCATGCTGCTCAGTGGTCTTGTATTCGCGAATTTCCACGGTGTCGGCGAAGTATTTCTTCAGAAACTCGAGATTTGCCGTGGCTGCCTGCACACCGATCACCTTGCCCTTGAGCAAGGGCTTCAACGCCTGGATCGCGGTGGTGGATGCAGCCTCGTCCTCCAGTTTGAACTTCTCGGCCGAAACACCCAGTTTGCCGAGTTCGCTGTCCTTCGCAACAGCGAAGCCCGACGGATCGACAGCATAGGGCTGCGTGAAGTCGATAGTCTCGAGACGCTTCGGCGTGATGAACATGCTGGCCATGATCACGTCGAATTTGCCGACCGTGAGCGACGGGATGAGGCCATCCCAGTCTTGTGCGATGATCGTGCATTGGATCTTCATCCGCGCACAAAGATCATTGGCGAGCTCGATTTCCAGCCCGTCGAGCTTGCCATCGGCGGTGGTGAAATTCCAGGGAGCATAGGCCCCCTCGGTCGCGATGGTTATGGCCTTAGGCGCGTCCTGAGCAGGCGCGGATTGGACAAAACCGAACGCGCTGAACACGGCCGCTATTGCGGCCAAGTGACGAAATTTCATGTGCTTTCCCCTTTTTGTTAGACTGATCTAGCTGTTCCCGCGGCCCGCGCCGGCCTGGCTGCCGGTTTGGGGCCATTTCCAGCCGGCCGGCGTTTATCACCGGTTCGGCATCACGAACTCGGCAAGCATCGGTGCCGTGCTGAGAATATGATCCTGCATCACCTGCTCCGCATGAGCGGCATCGGCCGAGCGCAAAGCCGCGATTACCGCAGCATGCTCTTCTCGGGCGGAAGGCGGCTTGTCGATGTCATCGAACCAGATTCGCATGTAGGGTTCGATCACCGCGTGCAGTGCTGAGATCTGGTGAATGAGTTTCGGCCTTTGGCTGAGCGCACAAATGCGGCCGTGAAACTCCTGATGGCGGACCACCCAATCGCTGCTGCCGCTCTTGCCGGCGCGCTCCATGCGGTCGAGCAGGCGCTCGAACTCGTCGAGCTCATCCTCGTCGATACGTGGCATCGCCAGCCTCACGGCGAGGCCTTCCAGAACGGAACGCATTTCGAAAATCTCGTAGAGCTCGTCAATTGTAAGGCCCGCGACTACGCATCCCCGATTGGGACGCAGGACAACGAGCCCGTCAGACGCCAGGCGGCGAAATGCTTCCCGGACCGGCATCCGGCTCATGCCGATCTCGGACGCGATGTCCTCCGGGATAAGACGCTCGCCCGGCTTGTAGCGACCAAGCCGAAGCGCCCGCTGGATATGGCGGTATGCCTCCTCCTCCGCGGTGGCTGACATTCGTGGCTCTGCGGAAAAGGCTGCGGACATGAGGCACCAAAAAATATTTTTGTATCCACATATCCAAACACGGTCTGTATCCAAGGTCAATACCTCGGCAACCACCCTGGTGGAAAAGATTCCGCAAGCATCTACTTACGGAGAGCCTTCCGACCTGACTCCCATTGGTATTCCGGTTTGACATGATCTCGACAAACGCTTTGACGCCCGCCCCGTTTTCCAGTCCTCTGTCGTGGCAATCTGAACCTCGGCCTCGTTCGAAAAGATTTCCGGGCGAATGCGACCGGCTTGCATGAACTGCTCCGCATAGTGATCCGGGGGCACCGTAACGTTAACCGAGAAACGATGAAGATGTAGGATCTGTCGGCATGACCAGATCTGCACGTGATCCTCTCTATCGTCGCCACCGGTTTCCAGCGGAAGTGATTGCCCATGCCGTATGGCTCTATTTTCGGTTTCCCCTCAGCCTGCGCATGGTCGAGGATATGCTGGCAGCTCGAGGTATCATCGTCTCTCACCAGACCGTGAGATTGTGGGCGAAGAAATTCGGCAGGCAGTTCGCCAATGTTATCCGGAGGGCTTATCGCAAAGTCCGGTTCGGGCCGCAGTTTGCCCTGAAGGCAGTGCGCTTCACGTTTTGTTAACCTTTTGAAGTCCGAAGAGGCGCGCGAGCAGGTCGTTCTGGTCATTGACAGTCCAATCGCCAGTGATTCCGAAGCCCTTCTTCAGCCAGAGGATCGCTTCGAAACCCGCAATTGTTCGGCGCGCCGTATTGAAGGTTTGGAAGCCGCCGATCCTCGGCATGTTCTTCTTCACTCGGAAGTGGTCTCTCTCGATATCCTGCTGGAGATGCTTGGTAACATAGTGGACCGGATCCGGATGCAGGTGCCCGTCATCGATCGACGTCTTGATCGCCGAAGGAAAGGTGTTGGCGCCGTCCGTGCCGATCTTTGCCGGCGAGAGCAGCGGATCGTCCTTGAGCATCTTTCGAAAAAATCGCTTCGCGGCATCAAGGTCGCGTCTTGCGGTGAGCAGGAAGTCGATCGGGTTTCCGTTCTTGTCGATGGCGCGGTACAGATAGCGCCACTTGCTGCGGATCTTGACGTAGGTCTCGTCAATCCGGATTGAGCCACAATGCGGTCGGCGGAACTGGCGCAGCCGCTTTTCGATGACAGGTGCATACGCGAGAACCCAGCGATTGATCGTGCTGTGATCGACTTCAAAGCCGCGCTCGCGGAACATCTCCTCGAGATCTCGATAGCTGAGCGGATAGCGCAGATACCAGGTCACCGCCTGCACGATGAGCCACGCCCCGAAATGCCGCCCTTTGAAATCATCCTTCGACTGGCGCTTCAGCTTCTCGGCAATGGCATTCAGAATCATGGCTACGCTCCGCTACATTAGGAGCGGAATTTCCCCATGCTTGGTCAACAGCTCGTTAACGGCAAAAATTTGAGACAAGCCCCGTTCAGCCGACTACGCACGGATCCAGCCCGATGCAGAGAGGGCTGGCTGGGGACAAGCCATGCGAGTCACCTCGATATCACATCGATCGCGAGGAGATACGATCTGGGGAGATTATTCGCAACCTCTCGCCGCGCGTGGACTATGAGCCGGCCGAGGCCGGGCATTCGTTGCAGGAGCCTTGCGCCTGGCTTCTTGAAGAGACAGATGGGCGGGAATCGAGATCGCGCAGCAGGAATCGACCTTCGAGCTAAAAACACCTGATATCGCCATGAACAGAAAACGACCGGATGTTGAGCTCTCCGGCGGATCAATCAATTGTGCCGTCCGAAACCGTGCATTCGGCTTGCCCATTGGAGGCCAAACACTGCTCCCTTGATCGGCTGTATAGTGGCAAGGGCCAGGACGAGCGTGATCGGCGTCCATATAGCAAGATGGACCCAACTCGACCAGGAGACTGATTGGTCAGTCGCCATGAACCCGCCGACGGCAATGTGACCTACAATAACAATCGATAAATAGGCGGGAAGGTCGTCCGCTCTGTGATGAGTGAAATCCCTTGCCGCAGACTACGCAGTTGTCCATGAGTTTGAGAAAGGCACGGAACAACTTCCCCTGGCCGCATCTGGGACATCTACTGAGGATGCCGCGTTTGATCGCTGTGTACGTATCCCGTTTCCCGTCGAATTGTCCGTCGTTCATCACAGACTCCTTCAATACGAGAACAACCTGTTCGGTCGATGGTTCCAGTGGTCGGGTGCGGTCATGTCAAGCTTGCTCGCCAATCCGGCGATCGTCCCCCTGCTCTTATTTCATAAGGTCAAAATCCTTCGCGGCTCGAGCGCGTTGATCTCTGCCGTCACTTCCCATCCTGTCGATCACCAGCGCCGTTGCCGAGATACTTGGTTGGCAACAAGCGAGTTCTTGATAGAATTCGATCGGAGGACCTCGCAACTGCAGCCTGCCGCGATCGAATTGCCCACTGGGATACGCGGAAATTATTCCCCCTTCGGCCGCCGCAAATTCACGCTGTCGGGGGGATGGGGGTGGATCCGAATACCCTGTTATTTCGCAGGCCAAAGCTCTTGATGGGAATCGAACCGGCGACCCCGCAATTCCAGCCCATGAAGACGGGTGCGAGCTAAGTTTGGGAAAAGAACCCCTGGACGACGAGAGCAGCCGCGCCCCTAGTCCAATAGTCGCTTTGCCAATCCATGATGAGCTCTGGCTTCGTCAACGGAAACTGGCGCTCGAACCCGATGCGGATTGCATCTGTCAGAGGCGCACCGAAGCGAATTGCTTCTCCGCTCACGATCACCAATTCCGGATCGATAAACGCAGCCAGATTGGCAATCCGTTCACCCATCTCGCGGCCGACGCTTTCAAGGAACCGCATTGCGCCCGGATTTGATGCTGCAGCAGCGGCTGCAAGATCAGAACCGTCTCCAACGCGCTGCCAAGTGTCGATCAGTGCAGGTTCAGAAAACCGCTCACCCCAGTTCGGTTTGTCGACACCTTCATGTGGATCACGGCAAAATCCAATTTCTCCAGCCGCGAAGCGGGCTCCTCGGATGATCTGACCATTGCAGATCAAAGCTGCCCCCAGGCCGGTCCCAACAACGAAGACCGCCATGGACCGATGCGTCCGGCCATGGCCAAACAATTGCTGGGCAATCGCATAGGCATTGACATCGTTGTCTATCCAGACCGGCACGTCTGCCGCTGATTCCACGATAGAGGCGATTGGCAGCATTTCCCAGCCGAAGCGATGGGATTTAAGGCAAACTCCGGCGTCGCTGTCGATCAGGCCCGGCAGGCCCAAGCCCATGCCGATAAGCTTCCCGCTCCGCTCGGCCGCATTTGGGACCAACTCCATGACGATCTGGCGGCAAGCGGCGGCGACGATGGCTGGTTCTGGTTCCGATATGGCCACCGATGTGGCATGAATGGGATTCGTGGCCAGGTCCGTCAAAACGGCCTCGATGGAACGAGACATGATCTTCACGCCGATCGAGAGCCGGCTGGCATAGTCGATCTGCAGCGAAATAGGACGCCGCCCCCCGGAGCTCTTTTGCTGCGGGCCCTCGGTGATCAGCCCTTCCTCGATCAGCTCGGCAATAAGCATGGTAACGGCAGCACCGGAAAGGCCCGTCGCTTGGGCCAGTTCGACACGGCTCAATGTGCCTTCTCGGCGAAGCAGGTCGAGAAGGAGCCGGCCATTGGCCTTTCTTGCGCTCGTCGGGTCGCCTTTTTCGTGCATTAAATCACCGCTTTGTTTGCCGTCGATGTCTCATGATTAGCACGTTTCATACAACATCAATCTTACTTAACTAGCTTAATTAAGTATTGTGTTACGTCTCAGAGACTGCTATAGAACCCTCAGGAGCAGGGATTTCGGGGCGCAGGACGCCACACGGCATTCCGCGGCAGCGCGTTGGCTGGGCCGCGTAAGGAGGATCAATTGCAGTTCAAAGTTTCAACCAGCCAGGCTTCCTGGGTGGACGGGGAATGCCGTCCTGCTGAAGGCCAGGCAGAAGTCAGGTCTCGCGATGTGCTGACACCGCGATTCCGCGGTTTCGGCGTGTGTTTCAACGAGCTCGGATGGATCGCCTTGCAGTCCGTTAGCGAGGTGGAACAACAGGCAGTCCTCGAACGGCTCTTCTCGCCGTCCGGCCTTGATCTCCATTATTGCCGCCTTCCGATCGGGGCCAGCGACTATGCGGAAAGCTGGTACAGCCACAACGAAACCGATGGCGACTTGTCGATGGAGCATTTCTCCATCGACCGCGACAAGCGCCATCTGCTTCCCTACCTCGAAGCAGCGAGGAGCGCGCATGGCCGCGATTTCGACCTCTTCGCATCCCCCTGGAGCCCGCCCACATGGCTCAAAGACCGCAAGGCGTATAATCACGGCCGCCTGATCTGGCGCAATGAACACCGGAAGGCCTATGCGCTCTACCTCGCCAGGTTCCTGCAGGCCTACCAGGCGCTGGGAATCGATATCGACTCTCTGCACGTGCAGAACGAACCTGATTCCGACCAGAAGTTTCCATCCTGCTGCTGGACTGGCGAGCGGATGCGCGACTTCATTCGCGATGATCTGGCACCCGTATTCCTCAACGAGGGGATAGACGCCAAAATCTGGCTCGGAACGATCGAGCGGGGCAGTTTCAACGACTGGGTCGCGCCGACTCTACTCGATCCCGAGACAAGAAGCATCATCGGCGGCGTGGGCTTTCAGTGGGCAGGCAAGGGTGCCGTCCAGCGGACCCGGCAGGCAGCGCCGGACCTACCCATTATCCAGACCGAAAACGAATGCGGCGATGGACAAAACAAATGGGAATACGCCCATTATGTGTTCGACCTCATCCAGCATTATCTTTCGAACGGCGCGGAGGCCTATGTCTATTGGAACGCCGTGCTCGAAGCGGGCGGCGTGAGCACATGGGGCTGGCGTCAGAACAGTCTCTTCTGCGTCGATCCAGCCACAGGCGGCGTTGTCGCCAATCCCGAATACCATCTCATGCGCCACCTCGCGGGCTTTGTCCGCCAAGGCTCGTCGGTTCTCGAAACCGTCGGCATATGGGCCGCCAACACCATGATGTTTCGCACCTCCGACGGTAACGACGTCGCAGTGCTCCAAAACCCGCTGGCAAGCGAGCGCGACGTTCTCGTCGAGCTCGGCGGTTCGACCTGGGTTGTGCGCTTGCCCCCGAAATCCTTTGCAACCCTGACCAACCGGGTCTGACGGGATCGTCCCGCGCGGCCCACGCATGAAGACCAACCCCTGAGGAGGAGAAAATGAAGAGACTGACCCTATCGACGACCGCGCTCGTTCTGAGCCTGTTCGGTTTTATCCCGACGGCTCATGCCGAGGTGACGGTAAAAATACTGCGGGCGGAGACACCGCCGGCTGAGAAGACCTTCAACGAAGACGTCGCCAAGTCGTACGAAGCCAAGCATCCCGGCGTGGACATCGTTTTCGAATATTTGGCGAACGAAGCCTACAAGCAGAAGCTGCCGACCCTGCTTCAATCCGACGAAAAGCCGGACATTTTCTACAGCTGGGGCGGCGGCGTCCTCAAGGACCAGGCCGCCGCAGGCTTTCTGCAGGACATTAGTGCCGAGATGAACGGCGAATGGGCGAAGTCCCTGTCGCCGGCGGGCGTCAATGCCTTCACCATCGATGGCAAGGTGTACGGTGTTCCGATCAACGCCAGCGACGTCGCGTTCTGGGTCAACAAACCGATGGCCGCAAAGGCAGGCATCGATCTGGCCGCGATCAAGACCTGGGACGATTTCCTCGACGCCGTCAAGAAGGCGAAGGCCGCCGGGCTCACGCCAATCGTCGCGGGAGGCAAGGACAAATGGCCTCTTCATTTCTACTATGGCTATCTCGCGGTGCGCGAAGCAGGCCAGAAAGGCTTCGCGGACGCAATGACCGGCCAAGGCGACGGGTTCAACACCGCCGCTTTCGTCAAAGCTGGCGAAGACTTCAAGCGCCTGGTTGAACTTCAGCCCTTCCAGGCTGGTTTCATGGACACGACCTTCGAACAGGCATCGGGCATGTTTGGCGACGGGGCCGCGGTGTTCCACCTCATGGGCGATTGGGACTACGCAACCTCGAAGCAAAATTCGACATCCGGCAAGGGCATCCCGGATTCCGATCTCGCACTTGTCCGGTTCCCCGCGGTCAAGGATGGTGCAGGTGCGCCAACCGACACATTCGGCGGCATCAACGGTTGGGCCGTCGCCACCGGCGCGAAGCCCGAGGCCGTGGATTTCCTGAAGTTCTTCACCAGCAAGGAAATTCAGACCGAATCGGCCGCCAAGGGCTTCTTCATCCCGGTCGCGATCGGGGCGGAGAAGGGACTTTCCAATCCCTTCTATGCGCAGATTTCGGCGGCTCTCGGTCTGTCCACATTCCACCAGGTGTTCCTCGATCAGGCCCTTGGCGCGGATGTTGGCGCGACGTTCAACGACCTGTCCGCCGACCTCGCGCAGGGCAACACCACGCCTGAGGACGCTGCGGCCGCGATCCAGGATGCCTGGGCCAATCGCTGACAATGCGGGCGGCCGAGCCATGCCTCGGCCGCCCCAATGTCCCATTAACTGGAGATCAATGCCATGGAACATGATGCTTCCGTCGGGCCAGCCACGCGCTTTGCCACATGGCCGCGCCTCAGCGATGGCCGACTACCCGCCATCCTCTTAATGCTGCCCCCGGCTCTCCTTCTTTTCACGCTGTTCGTGATCCTTCCACTGATGGACGCCGGCTATTACAGCTTCTTCAAATGGAACGGCTACGGTTCCCCCTCCGAGTTCGTCGGACTGCAGAACTACATTCAGGTGCTTCATCACCCTGTCTTCTACCGATCCCTTCTCAATACAGTGATTGTCCTGGCGGTCTCGATCTGCATTCAGATTCCGCTGGCGCTGGGCCTGGCGCTCCTCATCTATCGCAAGACGCCGACCAATACGGCGTTTCGGATGATATTCTTCGTACCCTTCATTCTGGCGGAGATTGCGTCAGGACTGATCTGGAGCTTCGTCTTTGATGGCAAGGTTGGCCTTGCGGCCGGGCTCTTCCGCTATCTGGGGCTCGACCCCGTGTTCATCCTGGCGGACCCGCACTGGGCGTTCCTTGCGATTACGATTGTCGTGATCTGGAAGTATTTCGGCTTCCACATGATGATCTACATCGCCGCTTTGCAGGGCGTTCCCGAGGAGCTGGTCGAGGCCGCCAAGATCGAGGGCGCGGGTCGGGCGGCGGTCGTCCGCTACGTCCTCGTGCCGCAAATCAAGCCGGCCCTCGTGGTCAGCGGCTTCTTTGCGGTGGTCGGAGCACTGCAGTTGTTTGACGTGGTGATGCCACTGACGGGTGGCGGTCCGTCCAACTCGACCCATACGATCGTTTCTTATCTCTACAGCTTCGGCTTGGTCCGGCTGCGGATTGGATACGGCAGCGCCGTGGGCGTGCTTCTGTTCTTGGCGGCGGTTGGCGTGGCGGTCCTTTATCAGACTCAACTCAACAAGGAGGTACGTCGATGAATGCGAACCAACATCTGGCACGTGCCGGCCGCTGGGCGGCACTCCTCGCGGCCTCCGCCTTTGTTCTTGTGCCAATGGCCGCCACCCTTCTGGGGGGCTTCAAGACCAATGGCGAACTTCGGGTCAATCCCTTCGGCATGCCGCAAGAGTGGCACTTCGAATTCTATTCGGACCTGGTCGTGGCCCCGTCCTTCTGGAGTTACATGGGCAATTCGCTGCTCATCTCCTCGATTACGGTGCTGCTCACCCTGATCGTCGGAGCCGCCGCAGCCTATGTGTTCGCGCAGATCAGGTTCTTCGGCGCGCGCTACCTGCAATCCTATCTGCTCCTGGGCCTGGTCTTTCCGTTCGCCACGGCCATTCTGCCTCTGTTCATCAAGGTACGGGACCTCGGACTGCTCGACTCCCCCTGGGCGGTGATCCTGCCGCAGACCGCCTTCGGACTGTCTCTCTCTATTCTGCTGTTCAAAACCTTTTTCGAGCAGTTGCCGAAGGAGTTGTTCGAGGCGGCCTATGTCGAGGGATGCGGATACATCCGGTTCTTCTGGCGTTTCACGCTGCCGCTTTCGACGCCCATTCTCGCGACGGTCGGTGTGTTCGCATTCGTCTCGAGCTGGAACAACTTCCTGCTTCCCCTGGTCGTCGTCAACTCACGTGACCTGTTCACCTGGCCGCTCGGGATGATGCAGTTCAGGGGTGAGTATCTCGTCGAATGGAACAGGACCTTGGCGTTCATCACCCTGACGATCCTGCCGTCCATCGCCTTCTTCTTCGCCGCGCAGAAATACATCGTGGCGGGTCTGACCGGAGGAGCGGTCAAGGGTTGATGATCGAAATGTAAACCTTGCTAATTGGAGGATATCGGCATGACTGACGTGACAATTCGTTCGCTGAACAAGACGTTCGGTGCGCTTGAGATAATCCCGGACCTCAACCTGAATGTGCCGCATGGTTCGTTCACGGTTCTCGTCGGGCCATCGGGATGTGGAAAATCGACCCTGCTGAGAATGATCGCCGGACTTGAGCAGCCGACACGCGGCTCCATTGCGATCGGCGGCACAGACGTGACGCATGAAGAGCCGTCGAAGCGCGGGATTTCGATGGTGTTTCAATCATACGCACTCTTTCCGCATATGACCGTCGGACAGAACATCGACTTCGGCATGCGCTTGGCCAAGATGCCGAAGGAGGAACGGGAGAAGCGAGTGGCCTATGCCGCTGGCGTCTTGAAACTCGAGAAGCTGCTCGACCGCAAGCCATCAGCCTTATCAGGCGGACAGCGACAGCGCGTGGCAATCGGCAGGTCAATCGTCCGCGATCCCAAGGTGTTCCTGTTCGACGAACCACTGTCCAATCTCGACGCGGCGTTGCGCGGGCAAATGCGGGTCGAACTGGCCGAGCTCCATCAAAGACTGAAGGCGACAATGATCTATGTCACGCATGACCAGGTCGAGGCCATGACGCTTGCGGACCAGATCGTTGTCATGAATGCGGGCCGCATCGAACAGATTGGCGATCCGTTGACCCTTTATGAGAAACCGGAAACCGAATTCGTCGCAACCTTCATCGGCTCGCCCAAGATGAACCTGATCAAGGGTGCGGCCGCCCAGGCAATGGGCGTGGCGACGATCGGAATACGGCCGGAGCATCTGGAGGTCGGCGACGCGGGGAAATGGAGCGCTGCCGTGAGGGTCGTGGAGAAACTCGGCAACGAAGCGATTGCTTACCTGGATTCGGAAGTCGGTGATCTGACCCTTCGATTGGTCGGGACACCCGCGCTGAAGGCGGGCGACCAGTTGAAGATGTCACCCAGGGACGGCCACATGCATTACTTCGACCAGGACGCTCGAAGGGTGGCCGGACCCTCCTCCTAGTCCGACTACCGCGGGCGGCCTCGTCTCGGTGGCGGGGCCGCCCGAACCCAAATCCCGCTGGTGTTCGGCAGACGTTGCGTGCATGGACATTTGGAGGACGAGATTCGAACGATCAACGCCTCAATCGCGAACAAGGAACGTCCTTGGGACGTCGCCAGCGCTTCCTGCCTCTTACGCAAACATTGCTTCGAGGTTTCGCAAGGATGGCCTTGCCGACCGCTCTGAGAAACGCTCGGCTCTTGTTTTCCAAAAGGTGCCAACAGTCGGCCACCTGATCATCATCCGGTGGTGACCTGGCAATCGTCTCATCAAAGTAACTCCGCGATCGCGAACGATTGTCGACATTAACCGGTGTTGGGCGAGCGAGGCTCGCTAAATCGACGACAGGGTGACCGCCATGCGCGTGAGCGCTTTTTCCAGCACCGAGCGTGGGCAGCCAACATTCAGTCGAATGAAGCCCTCTCCCCCTGGCCCATACACACGGCCATCGTACAAATTGACAGCCCGAAATAGCGCGAGAACTTTGTCACGGCGTGCAAGTAGGATCGTTGCGTCGCCGGCGATAGGTTGCGGATCGTCATGTCATCGATCATCCGCCGCCGCAGCGGGCTTATCTCGGTCATCGTCATCTCCTGTTCTGAAAGGTGGGCAAACACCCAATCCTTCAAAACAGCAGAGACATTGGCAAATATTGCGCTCCAAATTCCGCGCTAGCGGCTTCGTTCAATCCCGTCAGATTCGCTTTTCTCGCCTGAGGCTCTAAGAGTTTAATCGCGATGGACGGGACAAGGTTCGCTCATCGATTGCCTGTGGGAGGCGGTTACCCTGTTCGTCACGAAATAGGGCGCTACCCGAACCAAAAAACGGGCCAGCGAACCGGCCCGTCTCAGTCTTGTTCAGGCAAACCATGCCTTCTCGGCGACACGGTTGTCGTCCAGGTCGTAGCGGGCATGCGGCTTGACGCCTTGGACCTTTGGCGAATAGCCATCGAGGAAGTCGGTGATCGCAAAGCAGATCATACCGCCGTCTTCCGAGATCATCTCCTGAGCCTTGTTGTAAAGCTCCTTGCGCTTGGTGTCATCGAGTTCGATGCGAGCTTCAGTCAAAAGCGCGTCGAACTCGGGAATGCGCCAGTCGGAGTCGTTCCAGTCCGAGGCAGAGCCATATGTCTGCGTGAAGGTAGCGTCGGCCGTGAGCCGTCGACCCCAGAAGACGGCGCAGAAGGGCACCTTGAGCCAGACATTGTCCCAGTAGCCATCGCCCGAGACCTTTTTCACCGCCAGGTCAACTCCGGCAGCTTTCAAAGACTCCTGGTAAATCTGAGCGCAATCCACAGCCGTGCTCCAGGCGCCATCGGAGGTCTCCAACTCGATCTTGGTGCCCGCTCCGAGACCGGCCTTCTTGAAGTGGAAGGCAGCCTTGTCAGGGTCATAGGTGCGCTGCGGCAGGGACGTATTGTAGTACGGGTTCAGCGGGTCGAGCGTATGGTCATTACCGGGGATCGCATAGCCGTTATAGACCTGCTTAATGATCTTCTCGCGGTCCATGCCCCATTTCAGTGCAAGACGCAGGTCCTTATTGATGAAAGGATTGTTGGTCACGCGTGAGACAAAGCAGAAGCGATTACCAGTGCCCTTGGTGCGGACGACGCTGACGTTAGGATCCTTCATCAGGAGGTTGACGGAGCGAGCATCAAGACGGTTGCAAGCGTCGATCTGGCCGGACTGAAGGGCAGCTGTGCGAGCTGCCACGTCCTGAATGTAGAGGATTTCGACACTGTCGAAATGGCCTCGACCCTGCTTCCAGTAATCGCCGCGGTTTTTCATGGCAATACGCACACCAGGTTCGTAGCTTTCCAGCACAAAACAACCCGTACCGATGGGATTCTCCCAATCACTATGATCCTTGGGAACAACCACCAAGTGATAGTCGCCCAAGAGAGCGGGGAAATCTGCGTTACCCGCAGACAGTGTGATGCCGATCTGCGTTGGCGACAATGCTTTGATTTCCGTGATAGGCTCGAGAATGCCCTTGGCAGGCGACTTAGTCTCCCCGCGGTGCATCTGGATTGAGTAGATGATGTCATCGGCGTCGAGCGTCTTGCCGTTCGAGAACTTGACGCCCTGGCGAACGTTGAAGACCCAATCCTGGGCGCCGGGCTGCACATCCCAACTTTCGAGCAATTCCCCGGTGGGGGTGCCTTCTGCGTCGAACTCGATCAGTCCATTCATGATCGAGAGCGATGCTGCGATCATGACGGAATCGGCATAGGTGCGTGGATCAAACGAGTCAGAGGCCGAGCCGCCTTCCATCCCGATACGGAGTGTGCCGCCCTTTTTGGGCTCCTGCGCCTTGGCGTTCGAGAACATGGTCGATGCCGCCGGAATGGCAATACCGATGGCGGCAGCATATTGCACGAATTCGCGGCGTGTCATGCCGCCCTTCCTGACAAGCCGTTCGGCGTCGCGTAACTTGTGTTCAAATTCAGTCATTTGACTCTCCCGTGTTTCCAATATTTCAAGCAAAAGCTCCCGAATGCGATTCACTCATGCAAAGGCTGCCCTGTTCGGATCGCAGTCATCGAAGACGATGAAGGGTGCATTGCCCCCAACTCGAGTGAAATTCCTTTGACGCTCTCGGCCGCGCCTTTCATCAGCAGCGACCCCACCCGGGTCGATCCTGTAAACGAGATTTTCCGGATGGCCTCGTTGCCGATGATTTCGTCCCCGATCGGGGTCGGCAATCCGGTCACGATGTTTACCACCCCGGCAGGTATGCCTGCTGGCTCGGCCAGCACCCCCAGCGCCAGGGCCGAATAGGGGGTCAGGTCAGAGGGCTTGATGACGACGGTGCAGCCTGCAGCAAGCGCGGGTGCCACCTTGCGGGTGATCATCGCAGTGGGAAAATTCCACGGCGTTATGATCCCGCACACGCCGACGGGCTGCTTGAGCACAATGATGCGTCTGTCGCTGGTCGGCGACGGAACTGTCGAGCCGCTTACCCGTCGAGCTTCCTCCGCAAACCATTTGACCAAGGAAGCGCCATAGGCAATTTCCCCGCGCGCTTCCGGCAACGGCTTGCCTTGCTCGGTGGTAAGGATCAAGGCCAAGTCGTCAAGAGATTCCATGATGAGATTGTGCCAGCGCTCCAGCAGGCGAGCCCGCTCGCCATTGGTCTTCCGGGCCCATGACGGGAAAGCAGCAGTTGCCGCGTCGATGGCTGTGCGCGCGTCGGACCCGTCCATATTCGGCACGCGGCCGATCTCACGTCCGGTCGCGGGGTCAGTCACGCCGATTGTCTGACCCGAGCCAGCGGCAATCCAGGCACCGTTGATCAAACACTGTTCGCGAAGCAGAGATGGGTCCTTCAAGTCTGGCATTTGATCGCTCCGCCGCTCAATCGATATGAGAAATGATTGTTTGAGTTATCGTTTTCGTCGTGTCCCGCCCCGGAGCGGTCCCTATCCCCTTGGCCGTCGCCGCCTCGATCGCTGTCATGATCTTTCGGCTGGCATCCCCCTCGCCCAGATGGTCGAGCATCATCGCGGTCGACCAGATTGCGGCGATAGGATTGGCGATACCGAGATGCGCAATGTCGGGGGCCGATCCATGAACCGGCTCAAACATGGAGGGCACGGATTTGTCCGGATTGATGTTGGCAGAGGCTGCAAAGCCTAGACCGCCCTGTATTGCAGCGCCCATGTCGGTCAGGATATCGCCGAATAGATTGGAGGCCACGATCACGTCCAGGCTCTCCGGAGCCATGATCATTCGGGCTGCGATAGCGTCCACATGATAAGACGTTACGCTGACGTCGCCATATTCGTCGGCGAGCTGACGTGTTACTTCATCCCACAGGACCATGGAAAATCGTTGCGCGTTCGACTTTGTCACCGATGCAAGGCGCCCGCTCCGATTTCGCGCCTGCTCGAACCCAAACCTGAGGATTCGCTCGATACCTCGCCGGGTGAAGATCGAGGTCTCGACGGCGACCTCGTCGGTTGTCCCCTTGTGAACGTTGCCGCCGGCGCCTGAGTATTCACCTTCGGTATTCTCCCGGATGCACAGCAGGTCGAAGTCTGAGCGTTTCAGGGGACCTTCCACACCCGGCAGCAGGCGGTGCGGTCTCATGTTGACATATTGGGAGAAGGCCTTCCGGATCGGCAGAAGCAGCCCATGCAGGGAAACGGAGTCCGGCACTTCTGCCGGCCAACCTACCGCGCCTAGCAGGATCGCATCGAACTTGCTGAGGATGCCTATGCCGTCTTGCGGCATCATTTCGCCGTGGATGCGATAGTATGCGCAAGACCACGGAAGGCTTGTCAGTTCGAGACCAAAGCTCGAGAGTTTTGAGACCCTTTCCAGTACTTCCAAAGCGGCGTCGATGACCTGCGGTCCTATTCCATCGGCCGGCAGGAGCGCAATCTTATAGGTCTTCATTGGCAGCCCCCCAACCGTCTGGTCTCTTAATTGACGACGACGTAAATCTTGCGAACCGTTTCGATCGTCTTCCACGCGCCAACGAAGCCGGGTTTCATGACGAAGCTGTCGCCTGCCCGGTAGATCACCGGCTCGCCACCCTCCGGCGTTAGTTGGATGATGCCGGAAAGGATGTGGCAGAACTCATAGCTGTCGCCCTCGATCGAGCGGTGCTCGCCGGGGGAGGCTTCCCAGATCCCCGTGTTGACAGTGTCGCCACGAGACAGGTCCTGTTCCCAAGTCTTGTACTGCAGATTTCCCGCAAGCAGCCTGTCGGGCGCTGCGCTTGACAGGACTGCTGCACTTTCGGGATCGTGAGAGATTGTCTTCAACAGGACCATATCGCTAGTCTCTTATTGCCTTGGCCATCGCCCAAATGCGGCCTCGCGCGGTAGGGCTGACTTTTATCGACGCCTGGCGAAAGCAGCGGGCGTCCTGTGTGTTAAACCGCCAGCGCGAAATCACGTTCAACCGCATCAGCAAGTTCGGCCAATGTGGAGAAATGGTAATCTGGCTTGGTGAATTCGACCGGCTCAGGGGACGCGCCAAAGCCTTCACGGCCCATCCGGCGCTGAACCCAGCACGTCGTGTAGCCAAGTTTCTTGGCCACGCCGATGTCGTGATACTGGCTCTGGGCGACATGAAGATAGTCTGCCTTGCGGTAGCCGTGCTGTGACAGCAGTCCACGAGCGAAGCCGTAGAAAAGCGGGTCCGGCTTGCAACTTTCAACGTCTTCTGCAGTAACCTTGTCGTTGAATGGCTGCTCGAGAACCTCTGCGAAGCAATTGTATGCCCAATTGTTGGAATTGGTCATGGCCACAAGTCGATAGTGTCGCGAAAGCCGCTTGAGTGCTTCGACACTATCGGCAAATGCCGGCCACTTCGGGATGGACAGCCGAAACCCGTCGCGGGAAGCATCATCCTTGGGAAGCCCGAGTTCCTCGGCCATCGCCAGATAGCAAGGCTCCATCATTTCGACGAACGCCAGACCCGGCGTGCGTTCGTGCTCGATCCCCTCGGCCTTGCCGTACGCCAGGAGAATGGTCTCGTCGTCAAGCTTCAGGCCGGCCTTTTCGGCGATCGGACGAATATATTCCACGATACCGGTTTCGAAGTCGACCAAGGTGCCGACGACGTCAAAGGTCAGAATTTTAAAATCGGTTAGCTTCATACGCTTAGCTCCTGGTGGCACGTATGCTCACACGCAGGCGTATAGCATGCGCGATATGCTTGTAATTCGTTTGTGGATGAACCAATTGGGAACGGCGTGCAGCTGATCCGTGAACAGATGCTAAGTCAGACGGCCCCGTCTAACAATTCAGAAATTGTTAGACGGGCCATTACATCAAGTAATGTCTTAATCGGGAACCATGGCATTCTTGCGAAATGCCAGATTTATTTTGGAAGCGTTGCAGGAATGTGGGAGCTGATATACGTCAATCGATCAGTAGAGGGGCTGCAGGACTACGCGCTTACCACTGTCGCATCGTTTTTTTTTCACGAAGCGCAAGTTTGGGAAACTTATTGTCGAGCTCAATGATATCCGACCGCATTTCCCGCACAATCCAATCGCGAACACCGCGAATTACCGGGTCCCCAGCCTTCCCATTGGGCGACACAATCGAGCAGTGACGTGACGTCACAAAGCTCTCCTGCTCAGCGGGTTTGAGCGTCTCGTTCAACAAGCATTGGGATATGACATTGAGCCAGCCCAAGGCAATGCCCTGTCCCTGCAGCGCTGCCTCGACCACGACCGAATAGTCATCTAGCCGCAGCGTTGTTGATCGACTGTGCTGCCGTTGAGAGAAGGATGGAAACCGGTCATGCCAGCCATACTCGCTGTCGTTGGACAACAGGAGTGTTTCGACTATCTGATCTTCGGCATTCCTGACACTGTGTTCATACCGGGGGCTGCAGACGGGGATCAAGGTCTCGGGCATGATGACGACCCGATCCTGGAAACGCTCGTCATCTCGCAATATTCCGACGCAAAGATCGACGTCGATCGCGGGCTCGCCCACGCGTCCCGCATTCAGATGCAGACGGAGATCTACTTTGGGATAGCTTTCCTTGAAACGATGGAGCCTAGGCAAAAGCCAGTGCATCGTAAATGCTGTCGACGCGGACAATGTCACCGGCACCATCCCGGTGGCACGTGTATTGATTTCGTCAATTCCGGCTTCGATACCACCGAAAGCATCGGCAATTCGTCGATAGAGAATCTTTCCTTCTTCGGTAAGTTCGATCCCCGCTCTTACGCGTTCGAAAAGCTTGATGCCGAGGTGGCCCTCCATGCGCGCAAGCATCCTGCTCACGGCGGGCTGCGTGACATATAGTTCCTCGGCCGCCTTCGTCAGATTGCCGTGCCGAGCTGCCGCTTCAAAAAAGAAAAGCGCATTTCCGCTGGGCAGGTGTCGTCGTAGTCTCCTCATAACATGAAGTTATAAAGACACGCAGAGTAAATCAAGGCCGGCCGTTCCTCGGCAAACCGATAACCCGGTCGTAGAACCACACCGAACGGCGCTAACGCCCGATTGCATCCAGGAACTGATACCAGCCGGCCACTATTCGTACAGCGGGCTCCCGGATCGAGTAAAACGGGAGGAATTTGAGCGGGTAGGTTGTTATGAGACCAAGATTTGGACTTTCCCCGGCAACAACGCTTGCGACATGTTGACCGATGTAGGACGACATCGCGACGCCAGTTCCATTGTAGCCTACCGAATAGACCGTGCGATCATCCAGTCGCCCGAGATGTGGCACGCTGTCGATCGTCAAGGAGACAAGGCCGGACCAGCGGTGTGTGACATCGATAGCCTCCAGCTCGGGAAACTGGCTGTGCATCGCGCTCCTCAGTGCGCCGAATGCTGCCTCCGAGTCGGTTTTTCCGAACGCGCCCCTCCCGCCATAAAGAAGCCGGTCGCCGACTTTTCTGAACCAACGCATCATCCGCCGGGTTTCGGTATAGCTCCGGCCTTCGCCCAGCAGATGCGCAGCGGGCGTACCGGTCAGCGGCTGTGTCGCAATCATAGCAGAACGAAAAGGAATGATGGCGTTGCGAATACGCTTTGTCACACCGGTGAGCTCAGAGTAGCCATCCGTTGCCAGAACAACCTGTTTTGCTCGAACACTTCCTTCCGGGGTGGTGACAGTGACCCCCAGGTGATCACGACGGATTTCTAGCGCCGGTGTGCGCTCGTAGATCGAAACACCGGCGGCACGAATACCGTCCGCAATGCCCAGCACGAAATTGAGCGGGTGGATAACGCCTCCATGCCTGCAGAGCATGCCGCCTACGAAACCACTGGACCCGGTTTCCTGTGCAACCTCGCTTGAGGAAAGCATGGTGGACGCCGTATCGTTAAGGCTCGCCTTAAGCCAGGCGGCCTCATCGGACAGCATTTTGAGCGCCAAATCATTGTGTGCACACTTCAGGGATCCGATCGGCCGATAGTCTGCCGATGCAATTCCATATTCATCGATGAGCTGGCCGACATGCTCCACAGCCTCGATCCCGACGCGATACATGTGTCGTGCGATGTCGAGCCCGTGGTGCTTGGCAATATCCCTGAAATCCAGGCGGTATTCTGTCGAAACGACTCCGCCGTTCCGGCCACTGGCGCCCCAGCCCACGGAGCTGGCCTCAAGAACAACGGGATGCAAACCTCTTTTCGCAAGATATTTTGCGGAACTGAGTCCGGTATATCCGCCCCCGATTATGACCACATCGCACTGTACGTCGTCGACCAGCGCCGTAGAGACCGTGCGCGGCACTGCCGTAGCCTGCCATAAGGATTTAATGTCGTCATAGGGAGGCTTGCCCTGCATCTCGGATCTCCTGGGAGTAACGCATGCCGAGGATTTAATCGTGCTCCGGGGCAACAACGACGTCCTCGGGAAGGCTTGTTATCAACGTGGTGTTCGGATCACAAAGCAGCACGCGACCTTTGGCCGGTTCCGCTCGCAAGAGAAGACACTCTGCCCGCAGGCTTCGCAATTCAATAAATGTTCTTGTGATCATTACTCCAAGTAATATCTCAAATCACATTCAGCCTGACGGGGGGCCAGCACGCAGGCTATGAGGGCTCAACCGAGTGGCTCGCGCATATGCCCGCAAGAAAGTTGCGAGTGACCCGTCGAAAAAAGAGCTGTTGCCCACAGAAATGACTTAAAGGGGCATTGCTCTCGCGTTGGCACTCCCGTTTGCAGCAAACGACCGTTACCAACAAAATTCGAGAGCTAGCTTCACCCATAGCCGATTGCGGTCAAAATCCGCAGGGCCAAATACTCCCGCCAGACTGTAACCATGCCGTCCTATGCGGCGATTGTGGAGATACATAGCGGTTGCTATCGCTGACCGTGATCGTGAACTCCAAGTTTTATCCGTTCGAGCAGATAACGGCTTGGCGGCTTGCCGACCATCTTTCGGAACATGGTCACGAAACTGCTGGCACTCTCATAGCCGAGATCCATTGCGACGGCCTGGACGGTCTGTCCGGCGCTCAGACGCCGCAAGGCGAGGACGATATGCAACTGTCGGCGCCAACGGCCGAAACTCATGCCCACCTGTTCCGCCAGCATACGGCTCAGGCTGCGCTCGCTGAGCGCGACACGCGACCCCCACTCCGCCACGGTGGCATGATCCGCAGGCGCGGCGATTAACAGGTCGGTGAGCTTTTTCAGGCGCGGATCGCTAGGGATCGGCAGGCGGAGGTCTTCTATCGGTGCAGCAGCCAGTTCATCGATAATAACGGATACGATGCGGCCGTCTGGACCATCAACATCATAATGCTCCGGAAGGGCGTTGGCCCGCATTAGCAGATGATGGAAAAAGCTCGATATCGTGATCGTACAGCATCCGTTCGGCAGGTTCGAAGCCTCTGGAGGGTCGATGAAGACGGAGATGCACTCTACCTCGCCTGAGCCGAAAACTGTATGAGGCAGCCCGCTCGGAATCCACACGGCGCATCGCGGTGGCACGATCCAGACAGCGTCTTCAACCTCGCAATTGATGACGCCACGGACCGTGAAAAGCAGTTGTGCTTTCTGATGATGATGGCGTGGCGATCGCTCCAGGGTTTCAAGACTGGCGACGGCGTTCGCGGCAACGAGAGCGCGAGGTATCTCATCGACGTAAGAAAGCCAATCGCTACGGACATCTACATACATCAAAGGCCTCATCGTCTTACATCTTGGCCGGATTAAAACATACAATGGCAAGATTGCGCAATGCCGCCATTCGCCGACTGATCTATTGCTTTCAAACAGAAGGGACACGCCGCGTTCACGATCGCGCTCCTCTTCGAGAGACGTACGCCCCACTGCCCTGTGGAGCAAATGCATATAGGAGTGTTGACGTGATAGAAAAGAACCCCGTTGAACTCGATCTCGCGTGGTTTGTCCCAGCGGTCGGCGGCGCGGTCTTCATCACGACCCACTGCTTCTCTTATCTGAACGACTACGTCAGCACGGACGGGACGATGCAGGCCATTACGTTCTGCCCCGCCCCTTTATGGGGAATACTTATTTGCTACGGTGCTTGGGGCTTGCCACCGTTGTTGGCGCTTGCCGGAACGCGTGCGACCGACTGGGCAATGCTCGTCCTGGGCGGTCTCCTTTTCACCATGAACATCCTAGACGGCATGGCGAATAGCTTGCACGACGGTAGCCATTTCGTTGTTTTGGAGCTGTTGGTAATCAAGCTGCCGGGCGCGGTCGCGCTGATCATGTCGTGGCGGCACATTCGCTCGAATTGAAAGTATCCATTCTGGTAAGGAGACAATAGATGCCTTTGGACAGCACCAACTACCCGCTCGTCTGGATCAGTTATGACCACGGTCCCGATCACGACCACGACGAGGACTTCCAGGCGTTGGAGACGAATCTGAAGCGCGGCACGCCGTTCGTGCTCTTGAACGATTCCGCTCCGACCGAAGACCACGAGCACAGTCAGGAACAAAAGAAGCGCACCTCGCTATGGATGAAAAAGCACAAGGCCGAACTGCGGACGCTCGTGCTGGCAATGATCGTGATTGAGCCGAGCGCGGCCAGGCGTCTGGCATTCAAGCCTTTCGGGGTAGCTTTTGCCAAATTCTGGGGCTATCCGTTGAAGCTCGCCTCGTCTCGCGATGAGGCGCTGGAGATCGCTGGAAAACTGCTGTCGGAGCGCGCCGGATCTGCACGGCCTGACAAATGACGGAGCGCCATGCGAAGAGAATTTTCGTTGGCGATGGCCGTGAATGGTCGCGACAAATGTTCGGCAGTCACAGGCGTCACCATTGGGGACCTCAAATCGATCTACAACATCGCCTAACAAAGTAGACTCTAACAAGCGTCCGATAAACGATCGTTTGTCGGACATATCCGGAGCCTATCCCAGAACAAAGGGCCGATTTCTTCACAGGTCGTCAACCGCTAGGTCTTGGCTTACGCGCCAGTGATCCAAAAGCGGCTGCGCCAGTTTCGCCGACCCCATTGCGGTTCAGTCCGGATTGACGAGACCTACGTTAAGATCCGGTATTAGGTAGCAAACTCAAAACTAAAAAGTAGCAATTTCAATGGGTTGTGGCATTATCAAAGCATGTCAGAAACTTATGAACATGCTATTTCCGGTCTTCTCCGCAAGCGCGGAGAAATGCTTTCCCATATGGCTGATTTGCGGGAGCAAATGGCCGTAGTGTCCAACGATCTCGAATCAATCGAAAGGGTTCTGGAGACGCTAGGATATGACGGCGATCTGCCAACAAAGGCAAGTCGAGCGCCAAGGATCGTTCTGTTCTATCGTGGTGAGCTTCGCGGGTTTCTTCGCCAATCCATCCAAGAGCATGGGCCATCGACTTCGCGCCAGTTAGCCGAGCGACTTGTGGCAATTGAGAAGAAAGACGCTCGCGACCGTCGCATGATGAATGACGTGGTCAAGCGCATGGGCAAGGCGCTGCGCCAAATGCAGGACGCAGGAATCGTCTCGCGATCATCCGCCAAGGTGAAGGCGAATATGTTTGGACGTGGCAGACGCCTCTTACTTAGCGTCTGGAGTTTCCCACACGGGTGAGACGTTATTGCTGGCCATGACCAATGAGATGCCGTAGCGGCAGTCTACCTTGTTTATGTAGCCTTCACCGCTATCAGCAATCGTCTTGGTGTTCGACGCCTGATAGCGCCAGCGAAACTCACCCTTGGTATCTTTGTAAATCAGAAAAGACGGAAAAGGACGGTCGGCCATGGATTCCCCCCAGGATAGATGTTGGTCATTCCCCTACACGTATTGCGGCTCGCGCTACTCGGTTAACATCGTGGCCGAGACGAAAGGCGAAGCGGAGAATAGACTACACGCTATGGTAGACGCAATATGCGAAGGTGAGGTCATTCCGTATGAAGCGGAAGGCTTTACGCCCGACGTTGCCAATAGCCAGCCCATACACGGCTGATAGGGTGATTGAGCGCGCCACCGAGCAACGCGGCAGCGTTATCGCCATTTGAGCGGCGACGGTGATCTTCCATCCATGCGGCATGAGCCGCATATTCGTGAAGGTATTGGCGGGAAACGTGGTGGTGCTGGCCCTGCACCATGCGGCGAAGGCGGGCGAAGAAGCTTTCGACATTGTTTGTGTGGACGCCGTCAAGGTAGCTGTAAGCCTCTGAATGATTGATGCGATAGGCTACTAAATTGTTATGGAGCGCATCCCAATGCTTGGCTTCGTCGGCATAAAATACGGTGCCTTCGTTGGCGATGCGTTCGGCAATCGGGAGGCCTTCGGCTTCGCTTTCGGTAACGTAGGTATGGGTGCGGCCTTCTCGCTCACGAAGGGCGACCACAACGCGGCGGTTGCCGTTCTGATATTGAGCCTTGCGGCGGTCGATACGCTTTGCCTTGAAGTTGGCCGGGCGGATATGGCCGCCGAAATAGGCGCCGTCGATCTCGACTTCGCCGCTTAGCTTTTCGTTGGCGAGTTCAGCCGCGAGTGCTTCGCGGAGCTTGTGAGAAAGAACAAACGCGGTCTTGTACTGGCAATCAAGATCGCGAGAGAACTGGAGAGACGAAAGGCCCTTGGCGGCGTTGACGAAGATGCAGATCGCTGCCAGCAGATCGGTGAAGGGCATTTTGCGGCTGGCGAAGATCGTGCCGGAGGTGACGCTGTACTGTTTGCTGCAAGCGATGCAGCGAAACGTCGCGCGGCTCTTCACGGTCTTGCTATCGACACAACCGCAAACCGGGCATACGGGCTCACCGGCTGTTTCCTGCCAACGCATGCGCTTGAAAGTGATGTACGCCTTTTCCTCGCCACCCTTATAGATATAGATCTCCTTGAGGGAGAGGGTGCGGGCTTCTGCCGAAAGGAGAAAGTGCTGTGCCATTGATTGACCTCAACGAAAATCGTTGATGTAAGTGACATTGATGTATTTCACCAATGTCAACTACAATCGTTGGCCTTGACATTTTTAGTGGGTATCCATATAAAATGGGTATGTCACACTTAACACCTGAACAGAGTCGTGCTGCTCGCGCTTGGCTCGACTGGTCTCAAGAAGACCTGGCGCAACGCGCCAAGGTCTCCATGAGCACCGTACGGGATTTTGAAAAAGGTCGCCGAACACCAATCGCCAACAACCTTGAAGCCATGCAGAGAGCGCTGGCTGAGGCTGGAATGGGATTGACGTTCAGCGAGGACGGAAAGGCCAGCGGCATCACCAAGCTTGATGACGCCGCCTAATTGAGTTAGACTCTAGTGGAAGGAACGGTCCCGAGGGGGAATGGGGACTGCAGATTCGAACCTCTTGCGGTTGACGATATGGCTAACCGTACCAACATTGAGTTCGAAGGCGATTGCCGCCTTAGTCTGCGACCATCCCTGAACTAGGACCGCCCAAAGAACGTTACATGCCTTAATATAAGAGCATGGGAAGTGATCGGTATTCTGGCGCATGGAGCTTATCCTTTCAACGCTGAGATTGAGAAACCGATCAAGGAAAGGAACCCTGTGTGCCTCCCCTTAATCGGGTAGTCATGCAAATCCGGACCAGACGTTTGCCGCGTCTGGTCCGGGCTCATTCAGGACCCTAATAATGGTCCATGGCATCTAGCCATGTCATCCTCCGTGTTCGGCGCTTACAACTGCGCGGGGTTGATAGGAATCAGGAGCGGTCATGAGCCGCTCCTGATTTGTTTTCCGGGGGATCATCACTTCTAATGGCGAAGTAAGTCTTTCCCTCTTTCCGGATTTGATCTCTGTCGATCATGCGCTTGAGCACGTTATAGACAGAGGTTTTGTTTTTAGAGACAACCTCCGAGAATTGAGGATGGTCCTTCATATTTTTCACTATCTCACTTGCGTCCACACCTGATGGGTGAACTACAAGAAGGGAGAATATGGCCTCCGCCATCGGCGACGGCCTTGTCTGCTGCGAAATGTGCGGAGTATCTTCTACCAAGCCCACCGCCACGCGACGTAGGAAGTCGGCATGATGATCGGGATCAAAAAGGCGTCCGTTATGTTTTGTGAGTTCACCTCTGGCCTCCAACTTAGCAACCCCGCCGTAAAGGCCCTTGTCACTTTGCTTCAGTCGTTCGGCGAGCGGACCTAGATTAATGCCAGCACGGAGGTCTTCGTACGTCATCCCGTCCCGTTCATCTGACAGCAGTCGGGAAATCTCGGACATCCACGTAACTCCGCCGACATTCATGTTGCCAGCCCGGCTTACGCGGATTGTGCGTCCATCCTTCAACTTGCCCTGGACAATTCGTGTCTGGGGGACACCTGCATTCGGAACGGCTTTCCCTAGCGCCGCGAGAAGCTCATAGACCTTGCTGCGTTGCGAAAGAATTTTCTCGCGGCGATCCTCAAGGCTCACGATTCCCTCTTCCACGCGGGCGAGTTCATCGTCCATGACCTTGAGGTCATCGGTTGTAAGCAGAATCTTCGAATCGGTTTCAGTCATAGGCTCGCCTTTCTTCTTCCTCCCTTCTATCTGGAGAAGAGCGGAAAGGCAAATCGCGAAGGCATAAAAATGAACGCGGGGATTACCCTATGAATAATGCGGAGAATTCCGTTTTGAGTTTGCTACCTAATACCGTTAAGATCCGCGGCAAATGGCGCTATCTTTATCGTGCCATCGACAAGCACGGAAACCCGGTCGATTTCCTACTCGCCGCCAAGCGTGACGTCGATGCCGCCAAAAGGTTCTTCCGTAAAATGCTGAAGGATGAGCCGCTACTCTCGCCCGAAAAGATCGGCACGGACGGCGCCAATACATTTCCGTCCGCGATCAAAACGTCACTCGAGAACGTGCTCCTGCATTCAGACCCGATACACTATGTCACCAAGCATCTACAGCAAGGGATCGAGAGCGACCATTTCAGGGTGAAGAAGAACATGCCGAAGATCGGCGGCTTTCAATCCTTCAAAACGGCACGACGAACGATTGCGAGCTTCGAGGCGATGTTGTGGCTGCGAAAGAGGTTCGGTTTCGCCGGTGGCTGGACCGTCAACGATCAAAATGATCTGATCGCGCGACTCTTCGGGCTTCATAAGGTTAACAAGGCGTAAAGGCAGGGCGTCTATCGGCTCAACGCGTCCTATCGCCAGCTTTGCGACACGCCCCGAAAGCATCTCACCCATGCTGTCACCTCGTTAAGGGCGCATGGGGAGCCTTCTGAGAATGAAAGTCGATGCGGCGGCGAAACACAGATTCAACCGTTCGTGGCGAATACCCGTTCTTTCAGCTGTCCTTGGACAACGATTTCAGGGGAACCGCTCCACGATCGAACACAGTCTTGATCACGATGTAGCTGAAGTACTTTTTCACGCCGATATTGCGCTCGAGAATGGACTCCATCACTTCCTGATAACGGGCGACACTTTTGATCACGAACTTCAGAAGATAATCATATCCACCACTCACCAGGTGACATTCCTGAAGGGCTTCATGACGGCGGATGTCCGCTTCGAATTTTATGAAGTCTTCACGGCGATGATCGTTCAGCGTCACCTCGGTGAAAACCGTTATATGCTCGACGAGCTTGGACAGCTCAAGGCGCGCGTTATAGCTTGCTATGTAACCCGCTTCCTCAAGCCGCCTAACCCGCGCCAAACACGGACTCGGTGAGAGGCCGACGATTTCGGCCAGATCGACATTCGAAAGCCGTCCGTTTAGCTGCAGCTGCGCGAGAATATTGATATCTATGCGATCTAGTTTCGGTGATCCAACCATTCCCGCGCAACCTTGTGTTCGTCAGCCCCGGAGAGCTTCCTGGTGAGCTTTGGCGAGATCCGCCATGCTATTGAACCGGAAATCGTATTTCGGCATGTCGCCAGGATGCATGGTGGCCCCGAAGCCTTCCTGATCAGAACGGCGATAGATCCAGCACGAGGCCAGTCCGTGGCGATTGGCCGGACCGTGATCGTGGAACATGCTTTCGGCCGTATGGAGGATCTCGTGCTTCTTGATCCCGATGCTTTCCAGCTTAGCGATCATGTAGTCGAAGTTGCGGTCTGACGGCTTATAGGAGCCGACGTCCTCGGCCGTGTAGATCGCATCGAATTCGACCTGAAGCTTTTCATTGCTGGCCGCGAAGCTTTCGTTGTCGACGTTCGAGAGGATGACGAGTTTGTAATGGCGCTTGAGATACTGCAGAGCGCCAGCGGAATCGGTGAACGCAGGCCAGTTCTTGACGAACTTGCCGTAGGCGACGCATTCCGGCCAGGTCACCGAAAGACCCCACTCTTCCGCAAGGCGCTTGTACACGATCGGCAGCAGGTCGCGGTAATTCTTGGCGGGCGTTTGCAGCTGCTGCGAAGACTCGTGACGGGCATGAGCCTCAAGCACTTGGTCGCGTGTCAGAGGCGCCGGGAGTTGTCTAGTCAATGGCTTGAGGCCTTCGAACATTCCCGATTCCCAATCGATCAACGTGCCGTAGCAATCGAATGTAAGCGCTTTGTAGTCTGTTAATTTCATTGTCGTGGTCCCTATTCTCGCCTGGACAAGCTGGCGTTGGGTTGGCGGGCTATCCAGAGCGTGGCGTATGCTCGGGACCTTCCTAAATCAAAGTCGTTGCGGTGCGTCTGACTTGCCATCGGTGAGAATGGCAGTCCGCTCGAACCCTCGTCTCCGAACGACAGCATATTGCCACCTTTCACAGAAACTGCGGATAGAAACGGTAACGTCGAACCGCAGATCGTGCCGAAGATATAGCGACTAACGGCATACAATGCCTCAAATATCAAATCGCGCAAACGAGGCAGAAATCGCGACTTTGATAGAAAAAACATACGCTTCATGCTGCGTTGCACATCGCACGCTCTCGGTTGAGGCAACCTTCCTGCGAGGAATACGGCATTTTGTGCCGATTTCTCACGATGATTGCGGCCGAGTGTCAGAGGTCGATACCTACAACGCAATGCTCATGGCGTCGTTTTCAAAAACAGAGGCGTTCCAAATTGCCCGAGCAGGCCGAAATACTCAGCGTCCCCCTCTGAGAACTGGTCCTCGTGACCGAGTATGTTGAGGGAACCCACCGTCATATTCCGCCACCGCACAGGCACGTTCAGAACGCTTTCGCAGCCGATCGCCCAGAGGGATTCATAATCGAAGAACACTTCCTTGAGGTCTTCACGAGTGCGTCCGATGAAGGGACGACCAGCAAAGATGACCCGCTCCGCCCAAACACCGTTTGGCATCGGTTTCGTTCCACCCGTGAGACTGACATCCTCCCTGCTGGAATAGAGGCGAGTCATGGCGTTCGCCGCATGGTCGATGCGAAGTACCGTGAAAAGCCTGTGCGAAAACAGCCTCTCCGATTGAGCTTCGAAGAGCTGGAACGCGGTGCGATCGTCACCAGCGAGAAAGAGCTCTCGCGAGAATTCCAGCATGTCCTTGAAGTTCATCTGAAACTCACCTCCGGTCCGTCGGTCGTTCCGGCTGCCGTTGCGAACTCGTCGGGTTCGATATCCCGCGCTATCATTATCAGGCCGAGCTCATCGTCATTTTCAACGGCAATGGATCGAGGCGTGGCAAAGACGCCGCCGACACCGTTTATGAGTAGCGCGCTTTCCGCTCCGTAAGGCCTGACCAGCCCTTTCATTCTGAGAAGCCGATCGCCGAAATACCCGCTTACGTTTTCGATCCATTCGCCGATGTCTTCCCACCGGGTCGCCGATGGCCAA
>Ga0307515_10003606_pt1 | contig 32510 bp, 32 predicted proteins | sample 17_EM_MG_FD_194513 | JGI IMG/M metagenome (GOLD analysis project Ga0307515, IMG submission 194513) | Populus trichocarpa ectomycorrhiza microbial communities from riparian zone in the Pacific Northwest, United States - 17_EM | ecosystem: Host-associated > Plants > Roots > Unclassified | place... | reverse complement strand
GCTTCTGCCGGCAGTTCAACTTCGAGCTGCAGGCGGCGGCCACCGAAGACGCGATCGTGCTGTCGCTCTCCACCAGCCACAGCTTCCCGCTCGAAGAGGTGTCGCGCTACCTGCACAGCAACACCGCACTCGACGTGCTGGTGCAGGCCCTGCTCGACGCGCCGCTCTTCGGCGTGCGCTGGCGCTGGAATGCCACCACCGCGCTCGCCTTGCCGCGCTTCACCGGCGGGCGCAAGGTGGCGCCCCAGCTGCAGCGCATGAAGTCGGAAGACCTGCTCGCGAGCGTCTTCCCCGACCAGGTGGCGTGTGCCGAGAACCTGGCCGGCGAACGCGAGGTGCCCGAGCACCCGTTGGTGGCGCAGACCATGTACGACTGTCTCTACGACGCGATGGACGCCGAAGGCTGGCTGCACCTGCTGCGCCGCATGGAAGCGGGGCAGGTGAGCATCGTCGCAAGAGACTTGCCGGCGCCGTCGCCGCTTGCGGCCGAAGCCTTGAACGCGCGGCCCTACGCCTACCTCGACGACGCGCCCCTCGAAGAGCGCCGCACCCAGGCCGTGCAGAGCCGCCGCTACAGCGACCCCGACAGCCCGGACGACATGGGCCAGCTCGATGCCGAGGCGATTGCCGGTGTGCGCGAGGAGGCCTGGCCGCGGGTGCGTGGTGCCGATGAGATGCACGAGGCGCTGAGCGGGCTCGGGCTTGTCACGGCGGACGAGGTGTCCGGCAACGAAGGCTGGGCCGATTGGCTGAACGAGCTGGCGCAATCAGGCCGGGCGACGTGTCTGCAAATCGCCGTTCGGGCTGCGCCTGTCGAAGCCAGCGTGCGCAAGGAAGCCGGCCTGTGGGTCACTGCCGAGCGTCTGTCGCAAGTCATCGACCTCTACCCCGGCGCCGAGACGCATCCGCCGATCGACATCCCCACCGAATACGCCGACAAACCCGCTTCCCGCGAAGACGCCCTGCGCGACCTGCTGCGCGCGCGCCTGAGCGGCCTCGGCCCGATCACCGCAACCGAGATCGCGCAGCAGCTCCAGTTGCCGCTCGGCGACATCGACCACGCCTTGCTCGCCTTGCAAGCCGAAGGCACGGTGATGCAAGGCAAGTTCACACCCGACGCGCAAAGCATCGAATGGTGCGAGCGCCACCTGCTCGCGCGCATCCACCGCTACACGCTGAAGCGCCTGCGCCGTGAGATCGAGCCGGTGGAGCCGCGCGACTTCGTGCGCTTCCTCTTCGAGTGGCAGCACGTCGGTGCGACCAGCCGCGTCAGCGGCCCCGAGGCCCTGGCGGGCGTGCTCTCGCAGCTCGAAGGCTTCGAGGCCCCGGCCGCGATGTGGGAGGCCGAGCTGTTGCCCGCCCGCGTGAAAGACTATTCGTCGGCGTGGCTCGACGACCTGTGCACCGCCGGCCGCACGCTGTGGACGCGCCTGCGCCCGGTGGCCAGCGCCAGTGGGGGCGGCGGGTCGCTGCGGTCCACCCCCGTCGTGCTGCTGCCTCGCCGCAGCGCGCCGCTGTGGGGCCGCATCGCCCCGCCACCGGCCGACGACGCGGCCTTGAGCTCGCGCACCCAGCGTGTGGCCACGTACCTGGCCGAGCACGGCGCCTCGTTCTTCGACGAGATCGCGCAAGGCGCCCGCCTGCTGCGCACCGAACTCGAAGACGCGCTCAGCGAGCTCGTGGTGCATGGCCGCGTCAACTGCGACAGCTATGCCGGCCTGCGTGCCCTGCTGGTGCCGGCAGGCAAGCGCGCTTCGGCGCATTCGTCGCGCCACCGCCGCCGCGTGGCGCTGTTCGGCATCGAGGATGCAGGCCGCTGGACGCTGCTGCGCCAGCCCGCGCCGGCGAGCGCCGACGCGTCGACCGAGGCCATCGAGCACATCGCCCGCACGCTGCTGCGCCGCTACGGCGTGGTGTCGTGGCGCCTGCTGGAGCGCGAAGCCGCGTGGCTGCCTGCCTGGCGAGACATGGTGCGCGTGTACCGTCGGCTCGAAGCGCGCGGCGAGATCCGCGGCGGCCGCTTCATCTCCGGCCTGTCGGGCGAGCAGTTCGCGTTGCCCGACGCCATCGGGCTGATGCGCCAGGTGCGCCGCCAACCGCCCGACGAGCACCTGGTGTGCCTGGCTGCCACCGACCCCGCCAACCTGCTGGGCACGCTGCTGCCCGGCGCCAAGGTGGCGCGCGTGGCCGGCTCGCGCGTGCTGTACCGCGGCGGTGTGCCCATCGCCACGAGCGTGAGCGGGCAGGTCGAGCTGCTGGTTGCCTTGAGCCCGGGCGAAGAGCGGGCCGCAGTGCGGGCGCTGGCGCTGGACCCGAACCTGCGCTTGCTGGAGATGGAGTCCGCGGCCGAGGCCTGATGGTCACGAAGGGACCAGGCCCCATCCGTCAGAATGGCCTTCGTCTCAGTCACGAAAGCCCGTCATGCCGAATCGCCTTTGCCTCGTCGCGCTCCTGGGCGTGCCGTTCTTTGCGGCCTGCTCGTCCCAGCAGTTCTACGGCTCCGGGCAGGAGTGGCAGCGCACCGAGTGCTACAAGATCAACGACCTGCAGGAGCGCAACCGCTGCCTGAAGAGCGCGAACACCTCGTACGAGGAATACCAGCGTCAGGCCGACGCTGCCAAGAACCCGAAGTAAATCAGGCGGCCTTGAACAGCGGCACGTTGCTGCCGCTCAGCACCTGGCTGGCGCGGGCGCGGATCACGTCGGTCGCCACGCGCATGGCGAACTGCACGGCGCGTTCGGGTTCTTCCCAGGCGTGGCCGCCCGACATGTTGACGTCGCGGAAGACTTCCACGGCCTCGGGCACGCCCCGCACCTGCTTCACCACCGCCGCGGCCGCATAGCCGCCACAGGCCACCTCGATGGCCCCCGCATAGATCTTGTAGTCCCCTACATCACGTTCATCGAAGTACATCGTTTGCTCCATATCGGCTGGCAGAGGCGGCACTATTGAGCGATCGAGGCGGCAAGACCATCGGCAAGATGGGGGACCCCCAAAGGGGGTGAAAACGATGTCCGGTTCCGACGGTGTTCTTCGTAGGGGAAGAGCCCTTGCCAGCCAGGCGCGCTGCGGCATAGTGGTCCCATGTACATCCTCAAGGCGCTCAAGGTTCTGCTCGTCGTGCAGTTCGTGGCCGCGCTGGCGACCGTAGCCATCGTCGCCTACCGCGACGAGACCACTGCCCTGGGCATCTCCAACATCTCGACCATCGTTGCCATCGCGATCGGCTTGGTGGGCACCTTGATCAAGAATCGACCTCCCATGGGCGGCCTTGGCCCCATCGAGGCCGACATGGCCGCGTCGGTGGCCGACGACCCGAAGGGCGCGCGCTGGGCCCGCTACGACGACTATGTCGCCGGCCTCAGCTACGGCGTCATCCTGATCGTGGGCGCAGTGATCTGGCTGCTGATCACCGTTGGCTTCTACAACCTGCTGGTGTGAGTCGCCGGCGGCGACACGGCCTGATCACACCTCCCAATAGCCCGCCAGCGCTGCCTGGATGTGCTCGCGGTCGAGGGCGTGCTCATCCTCCTGTTCGCTGAGCCGAAGGTAGCCACGCACCACCTGTCGTTGCGCAGGCGTCAGCAAGGCGAACTGGTCTGGTACGAAGGTCGAACTCAGCAGCTTGTGGACCAGGTTGAACGCAGATGTTCCCTCCATCGCTGCCATCAGGAAGGCAGGCAGGTGAAAACGCATCCCCTCTTCGTCGAAGAAGTAGAGGCTGCTGCTGTACCGGTTGAGCTCGTCAAGGCCAAGGGCCCGCCAGTCCTGCTTCTCATCCTTTTCCCGGTAAGCGGCGCAGGTCTTCTCGTCGACCTGCGCATCGAGCCCCTGCCCTTGGAGGAGGCCAACGCCATTTCCTAGCTTGACACCGGCAAACGCCTTCACGGTGGCGAGCTTCAGGTCCTGCAACATCTGGCCGCGCTTGGCCAACTCGACCTGCTCGGCGACGACAGACGGGTCGTAGCCGCGGGTCCTCATCTCTTCCACGTCCGATACGGTGGGGTATTTCATGGTTTGTCGGACGGCGGCTTTTGCAGCGTCGGGAACAGTGGAACCAGCCCCGCATAGCTGGATTCGCGCAGCGCGACGATGCCGGCCGCGTCTTCCATCGAAGCGCGGCGAACGAAGGTCGCGAGCGACTCCGGCACGTTGACGAACCCTCCGCTGGCCAACGGCATCACGCCCCACCACGCGTCCGCCCGAAGGCCCGCCATGCGCGTGTCTTCCTGCAGTGCGAGCCATTTCTTGTCGGGCGGATTTTGCGAAGACCAGACGATGCCCTCGCGTCCGTAGTTGTCGAGGATCAAGTCGCCCACGGATATCGTCATGATTCGCGAGCTTTGGGTTGGGACTGCATGCCGTGCTTCAGGGCCCAGTCACTGGCCAGCAGCCCATACAAGCCGGTATCGGAGAGCTCGCCATTCACGATCCAACGTTCGCGCAGGTGACCTTCCTTCTGGAAGCCCAGGCGTTCGAGCGTCTTAGCAGATGGCTGGTTGCGCGGGTCGATGTCGGCCTCCACGCGGTTCAGCGCCATCTCCGAGAAGCCACACGTGAGCAGGGCCTCCAACGCTTCGTTGATGTAACCCTGGCCCCAGGCCTCGTGACCAAGCGCATAGCCCAGCTCCGCTCGCCGGCTTTGCTGCGACCAGTTGAAGAGAGAGCATTCGCCGATCAGCTTCTCGTCGTCACGCCGCACGACGCCGAGGCACAGGTATTTGCCGGTGCTCATGGCGTCGATGTCCCTGGCGATCCGTTCGTGAGCCAACGAAATGCTCGACCACGCGCCACGAGCCAGATACCGCGCGACGCGTGCGTCTGAAAAGATGCCGAACAGGGCGGGTGCGTCCTGCTCGTTCAGCGGCCGCAGGAGCAGCCGCGTCGTGTTCAAGGCGAGCTGGTGAAAGCTGGGCATGGGAGATGGTTCCGGCGGAGCGGTCAGTTCTGTTCGGTGGCCATGCCCGCGGCGAAGGCCACCACGAAGACGACGGCGATGAAGGCGAAGAAGACCAGCAGCGCGTACAGCAGCGGGCGACCCCAGCCTCTCTTCGGGTAGTCGCTGCCGAAGCGCCGGGTGATGAATCGCGCCTGGTCCCGCGCGCTGAGGCTGTACCACGCAATCAACAGCCCCAACCCGGCGCCTCGTGAGAGCAGGTCGATCTCGCGGGTGTCGGGGAGCACCATACCCGCAGCCACCAGCAGCACGAAGAACCCGATGCTTCCCCAGACCCACTTCCTGGATTGCGCCGCCTTCTCCGTCTCACCCATCGCCTGCCAGTTCTTCATGTGCAGCATCGCGCCGAAGACCGGGCTCAACAGAAGACTCCACCGCGCCGCTGCGCTCGGGTTCCACAGCCGTGGTGCTTCGTTGATCACCGGCACGGCGGGTATGTCGTCGACGTCGGCTTTCGGCGGGGCGTAGGGGTTGGTGCTCATGCGATTGGCGAGGGAGTTGAATGGCGCCGCGGTGACAGCCGGCTCAGTTCAGTTTGCCAGACGAGACCATCGCCTCGATGCGTCGCATGCCCGCGTGCTGCGATTCAAGCCCATGTTTGATTTGCGCAGAACCTAACCCGTTTTGCTTCGTTCCCAACAGCGCATGCCGCTGAAACACTGCCAGTCTTCGAAACCTTCGAGCTGGCATGTCCCCTGTGATTTCCCTTCAACGCCGCGCGCTGCACGACGAGCGTTCGGCCACGTCGGTGCGCGATGCCGTCGAGGCGCTGGCGCAGCAACTGCAGGCCACGGCGATTGCGCGCGACCGGGCCGGCGGCCATGCGGCGCATGAGCGCGAGCTGATCCGCCAGAGCGGGCTGCTCACGCTGACGATCCCCATCGAGCATGGTGGGCAGGGCGCCGATTGGCCCACGCTGTTCACATCGCTGCGGCGGCTGGCCGAGGCCGACAGTGCCTTGGCGCACCTGTTCGGTTTTCACCACCTGCAGCTTGCGGGCGTGCGCTTGTACGGCACGGCCGACCAGCAGTCGCGCCTGTTGCGCGACACGGTGGCGCAGGGCTGGTTCTGGGGCAACGCGCTCAACCCGCTCGATAAGCGCTTGCTCGCCACCGAGGTCGATGGCGGTTATCTGCTCAACGGCATCAAGAGCTTTGCATCCGGCTCGGTCGGTTCCGACCAGCTCACCATCTCGGCCTGGCACGAGGCCTCGCAGACGCTGCTGATCGGCGCGGTGCCCACGCAGCGCGAAGGCGTGAGCGTGCAGGCCGACTGGGACGCCTTCGGCCAGAAGCAGACCGACAGTGGCAACGTGGTGTTCGACAACGTGCTGATCACGCACTTCGAGGTGCTGCAGGCGCCGCGCGCCGCGTCCACGCCGCAGACCACGCTGCGCTCGCAGGTGGCGCAACTGGTGCTGGTCAATCTGTACCTTGGCATCGGGCTCGGTGCCTTCAACGAAGCGCGTCGCTACAGCCAGGACGAGGCTCGGCCGTGGATCAGCTCTGGCGTGGCCGCGTCGATCGACGACCCGTTCATCCAGCACCGCTACGGCGAGCTGTGGCTGTTGCTGCGCCCGGCCATCGCGTTGGCCGACCGGGCCGCGCAGCTGGTCGACGACGCCTTTCGCCGCGGCGCCGAACTCACCGCCGCCGAGCGCGGCGAGGTGGCGATTGCGGTGGCCGAAGCCAAGGTGCTGGCGCATCGCGCGGGCGTGGAGGTGAGCTCGCAACTCTTCGAGCTGACCGGCGCGCGCTCCACCTCGGCGCGCTACGGGCTCGACCGCTTCTGGCGCAACGTGCGCGTGCACACCTTGCATGACCCCGTCGACTACAAGCTGCGCGACATCGGCCGGCATGTGCTGACCGGGGCATGGCCCGAACCCACGTCTTACTCATGAGCACCGTCACGCCCATCGATCCGGCAACGCGCATCGCCATCAGGCTGGATGGCGTGTCCAAGCGCTTCGTGCTGCCCAACAAACAGACGCTGGATGCCGTGCGCAATGTCTCGCTGCAGGTGCGCGCGGGCGATGTGTTCGGCCTCATCGGCACCAGCGGCGCCGGCAAGTCCACGCTGCTGCGCTTGATCAACCGGCTCGAGCAGCCCGATGGCGGCCGCGTGTTCGTCGGCGAGCGCGAGATCACGGCACTCGGCAAGGCCGAGCTGCGGCTTGCGCGGCAGTCGATGGGCATGGTGTTCCAGCAGTTCAACCTGCTGCAGAACGCAAGCGTGTTCGACAACGTGGCCTTCCCGCTGCGCATCCACGGCAAGCGCAGCCCTGGCGACATCTTCCGCCGCGTGCGCGAGTGCCTGCAGATCGTGGGCTTGCTCGACAAGGTCGACAGCTACCCGGCGCAGCTCTCCGGCGGCCAGAAGCAGCGCGTGGCCATCGCCCGCGCGCTGGCCACCAACCCCGAGGTGCTGCTGTGCGACGAGCCCACCTCGGCGCTCGATTCCGAAACCACGCGCTCGGTGCTCGACACGCTGCGCGACATCAACCTGCGCCTGGGCGTGACCATCGTGATCGTCACCCATGAGCTGGCCGTGGTGCGCGCGCTGTGCAAGCACGTGGCGGTGATGGAGCACGGCGAGGTGGCCGAGCAGTTTGCGGTGGCCGAGCCGAGTTCGGTGCCACGCACTGCCCTGGGACGCGAACTCACGCGGCAGATGGCGCAGGCCGATGCACGCGAAGAGCTAGACCGGCTGGAGGCTGCATATGCCTGACCTGAGCAACGTCATCGCCATCCTGCCCGAGCTGTGGACGGCCACCGGCCAGACGCTGGCGATGCTCGCCATCGGCCTCAGCGCTGCCGTGTTGATCGGCGGGCCGCTGGGTGTGCTGCTCTTCCTGCTGGGGCCAGGGCAATCACTGGAGCGGCCGGCGCTGTTCGGCGTGCTGAACTGGTTCGTCAACACCGTGCGCTCCTTCCCCTTCATCATCTTGCTGGTGGCGCTGGTGCCGTTCACCCGCGTGATTGCCGGCACCTCGATCGGGCCCGTGGCGGCCGCGGTGCCGCTGTCGTTCGCGGCCATTCCGTACTTCGCGCGCCTGGTCGAGCAGAACCTGCGCGACGTGCCACGTGGGGTGATCGAAGCGGCGCACGCCATGGGTGCGAGCGAGCTGCAGATCGTGCTGCGTGTGTTGCTGGTCGAGGCGCGATCGGGCCTGGTGCTCGCGCTCACGGTGCTCGCCATCAGCTTCCTCTCGTACTCGGCTGTGGCCGGTGTGGTGGGTGGCGGCGGCATTGGCGACCTGGCCATCCGCTACGGCTACTACCGTTTCCAGACCGACGTGATGGTGCTCACCGTGGCGCTCTTGATCGTGCTGGTGCAGATCATTCAATTCACCGGAAACCGCCTGGCGCGCCGGTTGGACAAGCGATAAGCCGCTTCCACTCATGAACACCTCAACCTGAACGGCTGGCGGCGGACGAACACAGAACTCAACAAGGAACCACGTCATGTCACTCACTCGCCGCTCGCTCATTGCCTTGTCCCTCAGCGCCGCCTTCTTCACCGCCCATGCGCAAGAGAAGAAGGAACTCGTCTTCGGCGCCACCGCCGGCCCGTATGCCGACCAGATCAAGCTCGGCATCAAGCCCATCCTCGAGAAGAAGGGCTACACGGTGAAGGTGGTTGAGTTCAACGACTACATCCAGCCCAACCATGCGCTGGCGCAGGGCGCGCTCGATGCCAATGCCTTCCAGCACATCGTCTACCTGACCAAGTTCGCGACAGAGAACAAGCTCGCGATCAGCGAACTCATCAAGGTACCCACCGCGCCCATTGCGCTCTATAGCCACAAGCACAAGACGCTGGACGTGAAAGAGGGCGCCGTCGTCGCGCTGCCCAACGACCCGACCAACGCCGCACGCGCGCTGGTGGTGCTGCAGGAACTCGGCTGGGTGAAGCTGAAAGACGGCACCGACCCGATCCGTGCGAGCGAGAAAGACGTGGCGGTCAACATCAAGAAGATCAAGCTCGTCCCCATCGAGGCCGCACAGCTGCCGCGCTCGCTGGCCGACACCGACTACTCCTTCGTCAACGGCAATTTCGCATTGGCCTCGGGCCTCAAGATCACCGAAGCACTGGCACTGGAGAAGACAGGCCCGACCTACCAGAACGTGGTGGCCGTGCGCACCGCCGACAAAGACAAACCCTGGGTGAAAGACATCGCCGACGCCTACCGCTCGCGCGAGTTCCTGGCCGTCACCGAGAAGAGCTTTGCCGGCTTCGTGAAGACCGACTACCAGCAGGCTCTGCTGGCTGCCAGCGCCAAGTAAGCCAGCCATGAAGAAGGCCATCCGCTTCAATGCGTTCCAGATGAACGCGGCCTCGCACCAGTCGCCGGGGCTGTGGCGGCACCCGCGTGACCGCTCGCACCAGTACACCGACCCGGAGCACTGGGTCGAGCTGGCGAAGCTGTTGGAGAAGGGCCTGTTCGACGGCGTGTTCCTGGCCGACGTGCTGGGCGTGTACGACGTGTTCGACGGTTCGGCCGATGCCGCGCTGCGCCACGGCATCCAGGTGCCGCTGAACGACCCGCTGGCGCTGGTGCCGCTGATGGCCGGCGTGACCGAGCACCTGGGCTTCGGGGTCACGTGCGCGCTGACCTACGAGCACCCGTATTCGTTCGCGCGGCGCATCAGCACGCTCGACCACCTGACGCGTGGCCGCATCGGCTGGAACATCGTCACCGGCTACCTCGACAGCGCGGCGCGCAACCTCGGCCTGCCGCGGCGCGCCCACGACGACCGCTACGACCAGGCCGACGAGTACATGGACGTGGTCTACAAGCTGTGGGAGCACAGCTGGGAAGACGACGCCGTGCAGCGCAACCGCGCGACCGGCGTCTACACCGACCCGACCAAGGTGCATCCCATCCGCCACCACGGCGAGCACTACCAGGTGCCCGGCTTCCACCTCAGCGAGCCCTCGCCGCAGCGCACGCCGGTGCTGTACCAGGCCGGCACCTCGTCGCGCGGCAAGGCCTTCGCGGCCAAGCATGCGGAGTGCGTGTTCGTGAGCGGCCCCAGCAAGGCGGTGATCGCGCGCTACGTGACCGACCTGCGCCAGGCCGTGGTCAAGGCCGGGCGCGACCCGAAGAGCCTGCTGATCTATGCGCAGGCCCTGGTGATCACCGGCGACACCGAGGCCGAGGCACAAGCCAAGCGCGCCGACTACGAGAAGCACATCGACATCGAAGCCTCGCTCGCACTGCTCTCGGGGTGGACCGACGTGGACTTCAGCCGCTACCCGCTCGACGCGACCATCGAATACATCGACACCGATGCCGGCCGCGCCGCGCTCGCGTCCTTCAGCCAGGCCGACCCGAACCGCACCTGGACCGTGGGCGAGGCCGCCCGCTTCATCGGCCTCGGCGGTCGCGGTCCGGTGATCACCGGCGACGCGAAGCAGGTGGCGAGCGAGCTGGAGAGCTGGGTCGATGAGACCGGCATCGACGGCTTCAACCTCACCTTCGCGCTGGCCCACGAAACCATGCGTGACGTGGTGACGCACGTGGTGCCGGAGCTGCAACGACGTGGCCGCTACCGCAGCGAGTACCCGCAGGGCACGCTGCGCAGCAAGCTGTTCCGCCAGGGCGCGCGCTTGCCGGCGAACCATGCGGGGCGCTTGGTGCGCATCGATGCCGAGTCTGCTGCCAAGGTCTTGGAAGTCTCCGCCGCTTGAACGCTTCTTCAATCTCTTCTTGGACGCAATGAACGCAAAGTAGAAGACGCAAAGGTCGCCAAGAAAACACCTGAATCCTTTGCGTTCTTCGCGTCCTCTTCGCGACCTTTGCGTCCAAAGAAACGCCCCCAGAGAAAGCACCATGAACAAAACATCAAGACGCCGCGCAGCACTGCTGTTCGCAGCTGCCGCACTCACCCTCACCGCCACGCTGGCCCACGCCCGCGAGACCGTGCGCATCAGCTTCCAGCGTTCCTCCACACTGCTCACCCTGATCAAGCAAAACGGCACGTTGGAGAAGAAGCTCACTCCGCTCGGCTATGACGTCAGCTGGCACGAACTCAACGGCAACGCACTGCTCACCGCGCTGAACACCGGCAGCGTCGACATCCATGCCGACGTGGCCGATGCCTACGCGCTGTTCACGCAGGCGGCGAATGCGCCGCTCACCTACATCGCGAAGGAAACCTCGGCGCCCACCGCGCAGGCGGTGCTCGTGCCGGTCAACTCGCCGATCCAGAAGGTGGCCGATCTCAAGAGCAAGCGCGTCGCGGTGCTCAAGGGCTCGGGCGCGCACTACCTGCTGCTCACCGCGCTGAAGCAGGCCGGCCTGAAGGCAAGCGACATCGACTTGCGATTCCTCGAGCCGCAAGACGGCACCACCGCATTCGCCAGCGGCGTGGTCGACGCGCTCTCGGTGTGGGACCCCCTGCTCGCCGTGCAACTGAAAGACGGCAAGAACCGCGTGCTGATCGACGGCCGCGGCGATGGGCGCACCCCGCTCGTCGAATACAGCCGCTACTACACCGCCACCACCAGTTTCGCGAAGGCGCACCCCGAGGTGCTGAAGGTGGTGTTCGACGAACTGCAGGCCACCGGCCAATGGGTCAAGGCCAACCCGAAAGAGGCGGCCGAGCGCCTGTCGCCCATCTGGGGCAACGTGCCCGCCGCCACCATCGAGCAGGTGAATGCGCGCCGTAGCTACGCCATCGTGCCGGTGCAGCGCGAAGCGCTGGCCGAGTCGCAGCGCATCGCCGACACCTTCCGCGAGGCTGGGCTGATCCCGCGCGAGCTGAAGGCCACCGACATCGCCATCTGGTCGCCGGTGCAGCCATGAAGCGCCGCCACCTGATCCAGTGGGCCGTCGCCAGCGGCAGCACCGTCGCCCTGCCCACGCTGCGCGCCGCCGACGCCTTGAGGGAAGTGCGCCTCGACTACGCCTACTACTCGCCCACCAGCCTGGTGCTGCGCCGCTTCGGCTGGCTCGAAGACGAGCTGAAGCGCGACGGCATCAACGTCAAGTGGACGCTCAGCGCCGGCAGCAACCGCGCGCTCGAATACCTGAACAGCAACAGCGTCGACATCGCATCGAGCGCCGGCCTGGCCGCGCTGCTGTCCAAGGCCAACGGCAACCCGATCAAGACGCCGTACATCTTCTCGCGCCCCGAGTGGACGGCGCTGGTGGTGCCCAAGGACTCACCGATCAAGACCTTGAAGGACCTGAAGGGCAAGAAGATCGCCGCCACCAAGGGCACCGACCCCTACCTCTTCCTGCTGCGTGCGCTGCACACCGTGGGCCTCAAGCGCAGCGACATCGAGCACGTGGCCTTGCAGCACGCCGATGGCCGCGTCGCACTGGAGCAAGGCCGCGTCGACGCGTGGGCCGGGCTCGACCCGCTGATGGCCGCGGCCGAGCTGGAGTCGGGTGCTCGGCTGCTGTACCGCAACGTGGCGTTCAACACCTATGGCTTTCTGAACGTGCGCGAAGACTTCCTGTCGCAACGCCCGAACGAAGTGCGGCGCGTGATCGCGGCCTACGAGCGTGCGCGGCTGTGGACGCTCGCGAACCCGAGCGAGGCCGCGAAGATCCTGTCCGAAGAGGCCAAGGTGTCGTTGCCGGTGGCGCTGCTGCAGATCAAGGCGCGCACCGACCTCAGCAACCCGGTGCCGTCGAGCGAGCACGTGAAGGCGCTGCAATCGGCATCACCGATCCTGCTCGACGAAGCCTTGGTGAAGCCAGGCACCGACTTGAACAAGGTCGTCACCGACCTCGTCGATACCCAGTTCTCGCGCAGCCTCCAAGCGAAAGCCTGATGTCGGCCGACCCGCACCTCTTGCTGCCGCGCACCTCGGCACCGCTGCCCACAAGGCCGGCGGTGCGCACCCGTGTCGCGGCAGCACCTCGTGCGTGGCTCGGTGCGGTGGCGCCGCTGTCGGTGTTGTTGCTGCTGGAGGTCGCCTCGCGCGCCGGCTGGGTCGCGGCGAACCTGTTGCCGCCACCGAGCGAGGTGCTCAACACGCTGTGGTGGCTGTTGCAGCAGGGGAGTCTGCTGTCCCACGTGGCGGCCAGCACGGCGCGTGTGCTGGCCGGCTTTGCGATTGGTGCCGTGCTCGCGCTGAGCGTCGGCGCCCTGGTGGGCCTGAGCCACCGTGCCGAACGATTGCTCGATCCGAGCTTCCAGGCCTTGCGCGCGATTCCTTCGCTGGCCTGGGTGCCGTTGCTCTTGCTGTGGCTGGGTATCGACGAGTCACCCAAGCTCGTGCTCATCGCGATCGGCGCGTTCTTCCCGGTCTACATGGGCGTGGCGGCGGGCTTTCGCGATGTCGATCGCAAGCTGGTCGAGGTGGCACGGATGGCGGGGTTGTCGTCGTTGTCGCTGGTGTGGCGGGTGCTCCTGCCGGCGGCGATGCCGTCGGTGATGACGGGGTTGCGGAATGGGTTGAGTTTGGCTTGGATGTTCATGGTGGCGGCGGAGCTCATCGCCGCTACGCGGGGGTTGGGGTATCTGCTCACCGATGGGCGTGAGACGGGGAGGGCGGACATCGTGTTGGCGGCGATTGTGTTGTTGGCGTTGCTGGGGAAGGTGAGTGACTCGGTGATGGTTTTTGTTGAGCGGCGGTGGCTGTCTTGGCGCGACACGTTTGATTCGCGTGGGTGAGGGGTCTTTTGTTCCGCTTTCGCGAAGCTCTTGTTCACTGCGTGAGGCCGCGCCGGGGTTTCGGCCCGGCGGCAGACCCCCTTTCTTTGTGTCGACAAAGAAAGGGGGCAAAGAAAGCGACCCTGCCGACTCGGCCCTCGCGATGCGAGGGCTGCCTTGCGCTGCTCGGTCTTTGCGGCCGCGCCCAACTCGCTTCGCGGCCTTCGGCCGCTGCGCTCAGACAAACGGCGCGAAGTCAGTTGTGGATGCGCGCTCGCGCGCGCCGCAAAGCCCTGTGCTGCTCAGCTCGTCCGAAGGGGGAGACGAACACCAGATTCGGCTCGCTTCGCATCGCACGATGGCGCGTCGCTTCGCTCGCCCGATGCGAAGCGAGGCGTTGATGGGATGTTGCGCAGCAACGACCGGTATTGCTCTTGGGCCCCGTGGGTGGCGTCGAGGAGCGCAGGGGTTTGGGGCCGCGTGCGCAGCACGCTTCGTCAACTGACTTTGCGCGGCTGTCTGAACGCAGCGGCCGCAGGCCGCGAAGCGAGTTCGGCGCGAGGCCCCAAATCCCGAGCACCGCAGAGCAGTCGGCCACAGGCCGACCGCCACCGTCGGGTCCCCCTTTCTTTGGTGACTTTCTTTCGGGGAAGCGAAAGAAAGTTACTGCCCTGTCGGGGGCATATCCCGACATCGGCCTCACGCAGTGAACACGGCCACGACAAAGCGAGGCTTCAATACCCCAGCCCGAACAGCAAGTGACAACCCCATGCTGACCCTCCACCTCCCAAACAAAAAGTTCACCACCAAGCTGGTCCTCCAAAACATCCGCCTCCACATCAACTCAGGTGAGATCGTCACCTTGGTAGGCGCCAGCGGCTGCGGCAAAAGCACGCTCCTGCGCGTGATCGCCGGCCTCGACACCGCCCACGACGGCGAGGTGCTGCTCCAAGGCCAACGCCTGCAAGGCCCCACCAGAGACATCCGCTTCATCTTCCAGGAACCCCGCCTCTTCCCCTGGCTCACCGTCGCCCAAAACATCGCCTTCGACCTGAACGACAACAAGCACGACAACCCACGTGTCACAGAGCTGCTCCGCGAAGTCGGCCTGGAAGGCCTGGCCAACGCGCTGCCCAAGCAGCTCTCCGGCGGCCAGGCCCAGCGCGTCGCCATCGCCCGCGGTCTCTTCACGCAGCCGTCGCTGCTGCTGCTTGACGAACCGTTCTCCGCCGTCGATGCGTTCACGCGCATGAAGCTGCAAGACCTGCTGCTGCAGCTGGCTCACGCGCATGGCGTAACGGTGCTGATGGTCACGCACGACATCGGCGAGGCGGTGCACCTGAGCGACCGCGTGCTGGTAATGGACGCCAACCCCGGCACCGTGCGTGCCGACCTGCCCATCGACCTGCCGCGACCGCGTCAACGCGAACACGCCGATGCGGCCTTTTTCACCACCCGCGTACGCCAGGCCCTGCATGCCGCGCACGCGTTCTGATCTCACACGAGGACTTTCATTCATGCTGCTGCTCACCCGTTTTCTCTCCATCGCCGCGCTGGCGCTCTCCGCATTTGCCGCCCTCAGCGCGCAGGCGCAAGACGTGATCAAGATCGCCGTCACCGCCGGCCCGCACGCGCAGATCGCCGAGGTGGCGAAGAAGGTTGCCGAGCGCGACGGGCTGAAGCTGCAGATCGTCGAGTTCAACGACTACATTCAGCCCAATGCCGCGCTCGATGCGGGTGACGTGCAGGCCAACAGCTACCAGCACCTGCCTTTCCTGCAGTCGCAGATCCAGGCGCGCGGCTACAAGATCAGCGCGGTGGGCGAGACCGTCACCTTCCCGATGGGCTTCTATTCGAAGAAGTTCAAGTCGCTGGCCGACCTGCCCAAGGGCGCGAAGGTCGGCATCCAGAACGACCCGTCGAACAGCGGGCGAGCGCTGTCACTGCTGCAGAAGTACGGTGTCATCAAGCTCAAGCCCACAGCCGGCATCAGCGCCACCGTGCTCGACGTGACCGAGAACGTCAAGGGCATCCAGCTCGTGCAGATCGAGGCCGCGCAGTTGCCGCGTTCGCTCGACGACCTGGACGCGAGCGCCATCAACACCAATTACGCGGTGCAGGCGAACTTGGTGCCTACGCGTGATGCGATTGCGATCGAAGACGCGAAGAGCCCGTATGCCAACCTGATCGCCGTGCGGACGCAAGACGCGGGCAAGCCCTGGGTCGCGAAGTTGGTCAAGGCCTTTCAGTCGCCCGAGGTGAAGACCTTCGTGCAGGCCAACTTCAGCGGCTCGATGGTGCCGGCGTTCTAGACCCGAGCATCTTGCGATCGGAGCGCCGAAAGTCTCTCGGCGAGCAACCGATCTCGCGCTGGAAGGTGCGGATGAAGTTCGAGAGATCGGCCCACCCAGCCTCGTAGGCCACGCTGGTGACGGGCAGGGCACTGTCGCGCAGCAACTCCACAGCGCGCAGCAGCCGCAGGCGGATCAGGTACTGGTGCGGCGTGACGCCCATGCTGTGGCGGAACGTGCGCATCAGGTGGAATGAACCGAGGCCCACGGCGGCAGCCACTTCGTCCAGTGACAAGGGCTCCGCCGCATGGCTTTCGATGTGGCGCGCGGCGGCCAAGGCGCGCTCGCTTTGTGCAGCAGCAGGCGATGGGGCCGAGTCGTCATTCAGCGTGCGCTGAACCGCGCCGACCACCGCGAGCGCCGTCTCTTCGAGCGCAAAGCCTTCGTCGCCATCGGCGAGCAGCGTCTTCAGCAGCGCCGCCACGCGCGGCATCGGCGGCAGGCTGGCGCGGCGGAACACCGTGCCGGTGTGGCGCTGGCCGAGCGCGCTCTGCAGCTCGTCCATGCGCTGCGCCGAGATGCCGAGCACGGCGCAATCATCACCGTGCCCGTCGTTGTGCTCGTGCGAGCAGGTGTAGCCCTCGCCGTCGTTGGCGAGCATGAGCCAGCCCGGGCTCAACACCGCCTGGCCGGACGGGCTGCGGTAGGTGAACACGCCACGCTCCACCAGCGTGACCGAGAAGGCCTGGTGCTGCTCGTCGACCGGCCGGGCATGGCGACCCGCACGGCACTGGCAGCGCGTGAGGCGCAGGCCAGTGTCGCGCTGGAGCGGGCGGTACGCGCGGTCGGCAGAAGGTGACGAAGCAGCGGCAGGCATGGGGCTCAGAACGGGGTTTGCAGCCATGTTAGTGGAAGACCGACAGCAGTTTTCTCCAAGTTTTTGCCGCCCACCGTCCGCAGACTGGCGCCTCCACATCACCGGAGAGCATCAGCATGAACCAGCAGCAATTCGAGGCCAAGCGCCAGTTCGTCGACACCCCCTCGGGCCGCATCGCCTATGTCGAGCATGGCAGCGGGCCGGTGGCGCTCTTCGTGCACGGCGTGCTCGTGAACGGCTACCTGTGGCGGCACCAGCTGAGCGAGTTGGCGTCGGTGCGGCGCTGCATCGCCATCGACCTGCTGGCTCATGGCGCGACCGAGATCAGCGCCCACCAGAACGTGTCGTCGACGGCCAACGCGCTGATGCTGCGGCAGTTTCTGGATGCGCTGAAGATCGACCGCGTCGATCTGGTCGGCAACGATGGCGGTGGCGGCATGGCGCAGATCTTCGCGGCGCTCAACCCCGAGCGCGTGCGCAGCCTCACGCTCACCGATTGCGACACCCACGACAACTGGCCACCCGAAGCGTTCAAGCCGTTTCTCGCTTTGTCGGCAGGCGGTGGGCTGAGCGGTGCGCTGAACGCGATGCTGTCCGACAAGGCGGTCTACCGCTCGCCGGGCGCGCTCGGGCCGGCCTACGAAGACCCCACCGGCGTGAGCGACGAGGCGATCGAGATCTACCTGCGGCCGCATCTGGCCAGTGCCCAGCGCACACGCGACCTGGAGCGCTTTCTGGCAGCCTTCGATTGCGCCGACACCGTGATGATCGAATCGCAACTCAAGGACCTGAAAGCCCCCACCCTCATCGTGTGGGGAACCGACGATGTCTACTTCGACGCTCGCTGGTCGCGGTGGCTGGAGAAGACGATTCCGGGCGCGCGCCGGCGCATCGAGTTCGACGGGGCCAGGCTCTTCTTCCCGGAGGAGCGCTGGCAAGCGTTCAACGCCGAACTGCGCGAACATTGGGCACAGGCTGCGGCCTGACCCGTGGCACCCGAACGGAAAGGTCTCATGCGCATGCACCGCTCTCGCTTCATTGCTGCTTTCGTTTTTGTTTTCACCCTCACGTGCGCGTTCACGTGTCTTCAACCCGCCGTGGCCGCCGAGCCGGGCAAAGCCGGCGCGAGCGCAGCGCTCGCTGCGCTCGCAGACACGTACTACGAAGCCCAGGCGCGCCTCGACCCGCTGTACTCGGCCACGCTGGCCGGCGACAACCGCTTCGACGACCAGCTGCCGATCACCATCTCGCCGGCGCATCGCAAGAAGCGCTTCGCGATGTACCACCAGGTGCAGCGCCAGCTGGCTGCGATCGACCGCGGGGGCTTGAACGCAGCCGATGCACTGACCTACGACCTGCTCGCGCAAAACCTGAGCACGCGCCTCGGCTTCGAAGCGTTCAACGACCACCTGCTGCCGCTGGAGCAGCTGGGTTCCGTGCCGGTGCTGCTGGCCACGCTCGGCGGCGGGCAGGGCGAGCAGCCGATCAAGACGGTGGCCGAACACGAGGCCTACCTGAAGCGCATCTCCAAACTGCCGGCGTGGACCGTGCAGGCGATCGTGAACATGCGCGCGGGCATGCGGCGGGGCATCGTGCGGCCCAAGGCCGTGGTGACGGCGACGCTGACGCAGCTGCGCACGCTCGGCGCAGAGAACACCGAAGACAGCCCCTACTACGCACCCATCAAGAACCTGCCGGCCTCGTTCTCCGGGGCCGATCGCGAGCGCCTGACGCGTGGGTACCGCGATGCCATCGAGAAGCGCATCGGCCCGGCCATGCGCAAGCTCGCTGCGTTCGTCGAGAACGAGTACCTGCCCGCGAGCACCGACACCGCGGGCTGGGGCGCGCTGCCGAACGGCGCTGCGTGGTACCGCCAGTGGGTACGCGACCAGACCACCACCGAGCTGAGCCCCGACGAGATCCATGCCATCGGGCTGAAGGAAGTCGCGCGCATCCAGGGCGAGCTGGCGAAGGTGGCGCCGCAGCTGGGCTACGAAGGCGACCCGCGCCAGCTGCTGTCGTGGGTGAGCGCGAACAAGAAGTTCCAGCCCTTCACCAGCGAGGCCGAGATCCTCGATGCGTATCGCGCGATCAACGAGAAGGTGAAGCTGCAGCTGCCGCAGCTCTTCGGCCGCGTGCCCAAGGCGGCGCTGGAGATCCGCCCCGAGCCCGAACTCACCAAGGCCACGGCGTCCGACCACTATTCGCTGCCGGCCGAAGACGGCTCGCGGCCCGGCACCTTCTGGGCCGTGATCAACGACCCGACGACGTACGACTCGACGCCGATGACCACGCTCTTCCTGCATGAAGGCCAGCCGGGCCACCATTTCCAGCTGGCGATCCAGCAGGAGCTGAGCTTGCCGAAGTTCCGCAAGCGCACCTGGATCAACGCCTATGGCGAGGGCTGGGCGCTGTACGCCGAGACGCTCGGCCGCGAGATGGGGCTGTACGAGAACCCGGTGGCCTACGTGGGCCACCTGCGGCTGGAGATCTTCCGCGCGGCCCGCCTGGTGGTCGACACCGGCCTGCATGCCAAGGGCTGGAGCCGCGACCAGGCGGTGGCCTACCTGATGGAGAACGTCGGCTTCACCGAGAAGCAGTCACGCAACCAGATCGACCGCTACATGGCCTGGCCCGGGCAGGCACTGGGCTACAAGCTCGGCTCGCTGAAGATCCAGGAACTGCGTGAGCGCGCGAAGCAGAAGCTCGGCGACAAGTTCAGCATCGCGGCCTTCCACGACGCGGTGCTGGCCGAAGGCGGTCTGCCGCTCTCGCTGCTCGACGCGCACATCGATCGCTGGATCGCGAGCCGGCAGTAGCCCGCGCTGCGCATCACGACACCGAGGCCGCTGCCCGTTCGCGTGTCGACTGGTTGCGCCGCCAGGCCGCCGGTGGCGAGCCGAACTCGCGGCGAAAGGCGCGGCTGAAGGCCGTGTCGGTCTGGTAGCCCACGTCTTCGGCAATGCGCGCAAGCGGCGCGTTGCTGCGGGTCAGCAGGTTGGCCGCGAGCAGCATGCGCCACTGCGTGAGGTACTGCATCGGCGAGCTGCCCACCAGGTGCTGGAAGCGCTCGGCCAGCACCGAGCGCGAGGTGCCTGCCTCGCGCGCCAGCTCTTCCAGCGTCCACGCCTGGGCAGGGCGCGAGTGCAGGGCGTTCAGCGCCGCGCCGACGATGCGGTCGCCCACGCCGGCCAGCCAGCCGGTGCGGTCGGTGCTCTGCTCGTTCATGTAGAGGCGCAGCACCTCGATGAACAGCACCTCCGACAACTTGGCCAGCACACCCGCACCGCCCGGCCGCGGCGAGCGCGCTTCGGCCAGTGCATAACGCACCGAGGCCTCGAGCCACATGCCGGCGTTGGAGCCACGCACGTTGACGCGCACGATCGGCGGCAGGCCGGTGAGCAGCATCTGCGCGAGTTTGTGGTCGCAGGCCAGGTAGCCGCAGACCAGGCGCGTTGCCGTACCACCGCCCCCGTACATCAGCTGGCGCGGCCGGCGTGCCAGCACCTCGCTCAAGGGTGCTCCGCCCTGGGCCGGCGGCAGGCCGGGCTCCGAGGCCATGCGGTGGGCATCACCTTGCGGAAAGATCACCGCGTCACCGGCGATCAGCCTCATCGGCGGTTCGTCGCCGAGTTCGACCCAGCACTCGCCTTCGGTGATCAGGTGAAAGATCACCACGCGCTCGGCACCGGGTTCGAGGATCGGCGCGGCCGTGTCGGCCCGCGGCGACTGGTAGCACCACGGCGCGGTGAACTTGGCGTTGATGAAGATCGCGCCGACCAGGCGCACCACGCGAAGGGTCTCTGACAGCGCGTCCATCAGCCGACGTCGACCTGCAGTGCGATGGGCGTGGCGGCCAGCAGCACCGCAGGCACGGGCGAGTGCTGGTAGCTGTGGACCACCAGCTCACGCAGGCGCTCGGGCGCGGTGCCGGGAGCGCTGAGGTGCACGTGCATCTGCACGTCTTGCGATGCGGGGCTCACCGGCGTTCCATCGGACTCGGCCATGCCGAGCACGCCGCGTGTGTCCGAGCGGCTGCCGGCCACCACCTCGAGCGTGGCAAGCGTGATGCCTTGCGCGGCAGCGTTCATCGCGATGCAGGTGGTCAGGCACGAGGCCAGACCCGCGCGGAACATCCAGCCGGGCGACACCTGGTCGCCGGTGCCGCCGAGTTCGGTCGGCATGTCGGTAGCCATCTGGGCGCCGCTGGCGTGGCTGGCCACGACGCGCGTGCCGCCTTGCCAGCGGGCAGTGGCGGGTGCGTCGTCGTGCAGGCCGTGCTCTGGGCGACGGCGCAAGACGGCTTCGACGCGCTCCATGGCGGCTGCGATGTCCTGGGTGCTCATGGCTGTGTCTCCAAGCTGCCGTGATGGGCCCATTCTGGGCTCGCATGCGTCTGCCGCCAAGCTGAGGGATCACCCGATGCAGGGGTGGCTGGACGATGGGGCAGCAATCCCGGACGCCGCGTCAAGCGCGCCGCGTTCGGCAGCAAAACCCGGACGCTCGATCAGGCCGCGCAGACGCGCGGACAGGACGCGCGCGCAGCTCGAAATCATGATCTCGCCTCACCCACCCAACACACCAGGAGACGACCCATGAACGCACCCACCACCGACCTCGTTGCCTTGAAGAGCCGCCAGCAGACGGCCTGGGCCAGTGGCGACTACGCCGTGATCGGCACCACCTTGCAGCTTGTCGGCGAGCAGCTTGCCGAGGCCTGCGACCTGCGCTATGACGAACGCGTGCTCGACGTGGCCGCCGGCAACGGCAATGCCACGCTGGCCGCCGCTCGCCGCGGCGCCCGCGTCACGTCGACAGACTACGTGGCCTCGCTGCTCGACCGCGCTGCCGAGCGCGCGAAGGCCGAGCGCCTGAACGTCAGCTTCCAGGTGGCCGATGTTGAAGCGCTGCCCTTCGAGAACGCGAGCTTCGACGCCGTGCTGTCGACCTTCGGCGTGATGTTCGCGCCCGACCATGCCAAGTCGGCCTCGGAGATGGCGCGCGTGTGCCGCCCCGGCGGCCGCATCGGCCTGGCCAACTGGACGCCGGCCGGCTTCATCGGCCAGCTGTTCAAGGCGCTCGGCAAGCAGATGCCGCCGCCCGCCGGCGTGCAGCCGCCCTCGCTGTGGGGCACCGAGGCGCACCTGCGTTCGCTGTTCGGCGAGCAGCTCGCGTCGATCCAGATCACGCCGCGCCTGTTCAACTTCCGCTACCGCTCGGCAGCGCACTTCATCGACGTGTTCCGCAACTGGTACGGGCCGGTGCACAAGGCGTTTGCCGCGCTGCCGGCGGACAAGGCGGCCGAGCTGGAGCGCGACATGACCGAGCTGATGAACGGCCTGAACGTCGGCGGCGAAGGGTCGCTGGTGGTGCCGAGCGAGTACCTCGAGATCGTCATCACCAAACGCTGACCGTGGACGCCAAGCTGCAGCGCCGCGTCCAGCGTTATGGCTGGGACCTGGCGACCGCCGACTACGAGCCGCTGTGGCAATCGCAGCTCGCGCCGGCGCAAGCCAGCCTGATGGCTTGCGCCGCGCTGGCGCCCGGCGAGCGCGTGCTCGACGTGGCCTGCGGCACCGGGCTCGTGAGCTTCGCTGCGGCACGCAACGTGGGGCCGGCGGGCAGCGTGGTCGGTGTCGACCTCTCCGGCCAGATGGTCGAGGCCGCGGCGCTCCGGGCGCATGAAGGCGGCGTGACGAACGCCCGCTTCGCGCGCATGGACGCCGAGAGCCTGGCGCTGCCCGAAGCCGGCTTCGACGTCGTGCTCTGCGCGCTGGGTCTCATGTACCTGCCCGACCCCGAGCAGGCGCTGCGCGAGATGCGCCGCGTGCTGCGGCCCGGTGGCCGCCTGGTGCTGGCCGTGTGGGGCGAGCGCAAGCGTTGCGGCTGGTCGGCGGTGTTCGAGATCGTCGACGCCGAAGTGAGCAGCGATGTGTGCCCGCTGTTCTTTAGACTGGGCCAGCCGGATGCACTGGCTCGCGCTTGTGCGGATGCGGGGTTTGTCGCGATCGAGCAGCACCGGTTCGCCACCACGCTCCACTACGCGAGCGGTGACGAGGCCTGCCGCGCCGCCTTCGTCGGCGGGCCGGTGGCGCTCGCGTGGTCGCGCTTCGACGAGGCGACGCGGGCGCGTGTCTGCGGGCGTTACCTGGAAGCCATCGACGGGTGGCGCGATGACGGCGCGGATGGCAACGGGTACAGCGTGCCCGGGCAGTTCGTCGTCATTTCGGCGATAGCATCCACCGACCTCAGCCTGGACCCTGATTCAGGCTGACGCACTCGACGCAATCACCACGGGCACATCTTCATGCGAACACGGCTGGCTCTCATCATTCCACTGTGCTTCGCCTTTGCCTCGCTTGCTCACGCCGAAGACATGTCGATCGTCACGCCACGCGGCGTGATCTTGCGTGCCGTGGTCTCGTTCCCCCGAGGCGCGGGGCCGTTCCCGACCATCGTGCTGGCGCCCGGCGCGGGCTATCACATGGCGTTGCCCATCATGGAAGAGGCGGCCCGCCAGTTCGTCGATCGCGGCATCGCCACCGTGCGCTTCGACTGGGGCTACTTTTCGGCCGAGCCGAAAGGCCGCCCGTCCAAGGATCTGGAACTTGAAGCGGAAGACATGACGGCCGTGCTGGAGAGCGCGCGCCGCGATGCACGCGTCGACAAGGGCAAGCTCTTCGTTGGTGGCAAGTCGCTCGGCTCGGGCGTGGCGTGGAAGCTGCTCGCCGCCGACAAGAGCGTTCGTGGCGCGGTGCTGCTGACGCCGGTGTGCAGCTCAACGAAAGACGGCGTGGTGAGCTCCGAAGCCGACGAGAACTACCCGGGCATCGCGCAGGAAAAGCGGCCGCTGCTGTTCGTGACGGGTGAACAGGACCCGTATTGCGCCGCCTCGTTGCTTTACCGGTATGCAGGCACGGCGGCAGGCGCCGTCAGAGTCGATGTGATTGGCGGCGATCACGGGTTGGGCACACCGGGGCTTTCGGGCGAAGCCGATGAAGCCGTCAAGCAGCGCAATGCGCGCATCGCGGCTCAGTTGATGGCCGACTTTGTTGCGGCGAGGTCATCGCCGTAGTCGCGCCCAGCGGACTCAGACCGGGTCCCAGCTGAACACATCGGCCGAGCGCTCCATCGGCACGAAGGCGGCCTTGAGTGCGGGCATGCCGTGCTCGGCGAGGCTGCGGGCGGTCCAGCCTTCCTGGCGGTGGACGGAGCGCACGGGGCGCGGCTGGCTCATCAGGAAGATCTCGTTGTTGCGCACGGTGAAGATCTGCGCGTTCACCGCGGCCGCGGCGTCGCTGAGCAGGTACACCGCCAGCGGTGCGATCTTGGCCGGGGTCATCTGCTTGAACTTCTCGACGCGTGCCACCTGGTCGGGTGTGTCGGTGGGGATCGAACTCGTCATCGCCGTCCAGGCGAACGGGGCGATGCAGTTGGAGCGCACGTTGAACTTCTGCATGTCCAGCGCAATGCTCTTAGAGAGCGCCGCGATGCCCATCTTGGCGGCGTTGTAGTTGGCCTGACCCAGGTTGCCGATGAGCCCGGAGGTCGAGGTCATGTGCACGAACGCGCCGCCGCCCTGTTCCTTGAAGTGGTTGGCCGCGGCGCGGCTCACGTAGTAGCTGCCGTAGAGGTGCACGCGGATCACGGCGTCCCATTCGTCGACGCCCATCTTGTGGAAGATGCGGTCGCGCAGGATGCCGGCGTTGTTCACCACGCCGTCGATGCGGCCGAAGGCCTCCACTGCACCGTCGACGATGCGCTGCGCGGCGGCAGCCTCCGACACGCTCTCCACGCTGGCCAGCGCTTCGCCACCCGCGGCGCGGATCTCGGCGACCACCTGGTGCGCGGCATGGCCCACATCGTTGACCACCACGCGGGCGCCTTCCTGCGCCATGGCCAGCGCCAGGTCGCGGCCGATGCCCGCGCCTGCGCCGGTGACCACCACCACCTTGCCTTGCAGCATCTTGTCCGTCGTCGTGTCAGTCGTCATCAGTGAGCTCCAAAGTCGTGAACGCGGCGCCTAGTGCGGCATCGCTAAATCTAGTCGCTGAAAAGATAATAGTGGGCAGGCTGGGCCTATCGCCTAAGAGTAACCCCCAATGCCGCCGATGAGATGGATTCTTAAACTTGTCATTGACTAGATTAGTCCAGCTCAAAAGGTGCCGCCATGATCGTCTCCCTTCGTTCTGCCCGCGTCGTGGCCTGCGTGCTGGGCGTTCTGCTTGGCGCCCTGTCTGCCGGCTCGGCGCTGGCTTCGGGGTACCCCGACAAGCCGGTGCGTTTGCTGGTGCCGTACCCACCCGGCGGCATCACCGACGTGCTGAGCCGCTCGCTCGCCGAGATCATGCGCAAGGAGCTGGGCCAGCCGGTGATCGTGGAGAACAAGCCCGGCGCGAACACGGCGCTCGCGGCGCAGGCGCTGGCCGCGTCGCCGGCCGATGGCTACACGGTGATGATGGCCGCGGCCGCCACCGTGGTGATGAACCCGCTGCTCTACCCGAAGCTCGCCTACGACCCGGTGCGCGACTTCACGGCCGTGGGCCGTATTGCCGAAACGCCGCTGGTGCTGGTGGTGCGCACCGAGAGCCCCACGCGCACGCTGGCTGAACTGATCACCGCCGCCAAGGCCAAGCCCGGCGATGCCACCTATGCCACCACCGGCGTAGGCAGCACGCTGCACCTGGCCGGCGAAATGCTGCAGTCGGAAACCGGCACGCAGATGCTGCACGTGGCCTACAAGGGCAGCGCCCCGGCGCTCAACGGTGTGCTCGGCGGCGAGACGCAGTTCATGATCGATTCGGTGGGCTCGTCGATCCCGCTCATCAAGGGCGGCAAGCTGCGCGCGCTGGCAGTGACCAGCGCAAAGCGCCTGCCCGCGTTGCCCGAGGTGCCCACCGTCGCCGAGTCCGGCGTGCCGGGTTTCGACGTCAGCACCTGGTTCGGCCTGCTGGTCCCGAAGCAGACGCAGCCTGCCATCGTGGCCCGGCTCAACGCGGCCATCGCCGTGGCGGTGCGCGACCCGGCGTTCCGTGCACAGTTCGAGGCGGTCGGGCTCATCGTGCCGGCGCCGATCGATTCCGCCACCTTCGCCAAGTTCATCCAGGCCGAGTCGGCGAAGTGGGCGCCGCTCATCAAGGCCAAGAACATCACGCTCGACTGAGAGAGATTTTCGGTTTCCCTTTCCGTTCGGGCTGAGCCTGTCGAAGCCAGCGCAGTGCACAGCGCACCCTTCGACAGGCTCAGGGCGAACGGAGTCAAAACTCTCAGCCTTTCAGTCGGCTGAGCAACAAGGAACGCCTCATGTTTCAACGCGATCTGCTGAAGGGCAAGCGCATCCTGATCACCGGTGGCGGCTCGGGCCTGGGCCGCGAAATTGCCGCCCGGTACCTGGAGCTCGGTGCCGAGGTGCACATCTGTGGCCGCCGCAAGGCGGTGCTCGACGCCAGCGCGGCCGAGCTGATGGCGCAGTACGGCGGCGTGGTGGCCACGCACGCGGTGGACATCCGCCATGCCGAAGACGTAGACGCGATGATCGGCCGCATCTGGAGCGACCACGGCCCGCTCGACGGCCTGGTCAACAACGCCGCGGGCAACTTCGTCAGCCGCACGCAAGACGTGTCGCCGAAGGGCTTCGACGCGGTGGCCGGCATCGTGCTGCATGGCACCTACTACGCCACGCACCACGTCGGCCGGCGCTGGATTGAAAGCGGCCACAAGGGCTCGGTGATCTCGATCGTGGTCACCTGGGTGCGCACCGGCGCGCCATTCGTCGTGCCATCGGCCATGAGCAAGGCCGGCGTCGACGTGATGACCAAGTCGCTCGCCATCGAGTGGGGCCGCTACGGCATCCGGCTCAACGCCATCGCGCCGGGCATCTTCCCGACCGAGGGCGCCAATGCGCGGCTGAGCCCGAAGGCGCAGTGGACCGACGACACCGTGCGCAACCCGATGAACCGGCTCGGCCGCATGACGGAGCTGCAGAACCTGGCGGTGTTCCTGATGGCCGACGGCGTGGAATGGCTGACCGGCGAGACCATCGCCATCGACGGTGCCGGCCACCGCCAGAACGGCGCCTCGTTCACCGACCTCGCCGACCTGAGCGATGCGCAATGGCGCGAGATGCGCGAGGCCATCCGCGGCCAGGACGAGCGCGACAAGTCGAAGGCAGGCTGAGCACATGGCCGGCATCGGTGAGCTGATCGACGACGTGGTGGCGCAAGGCCGGGGCGAGCACCCGGCGCTGGTGCTCGACGATGGCAGCAAGCTGTCGTACCGCGAGCTCGCAACCCGCATTGCCGCAGCGGCCCAAGAGTTCGCGGCCGCGGGCCTGGGCCGTGGCCACCGCTTCGTGCTGGTGGGCGAGAACAGCGCCGACATGGTGGTGGCACTGTTCGCCGCCATGCGCACCGGCGCCTGGGCGGTGCCGCTGAATGCCCGCATGTCGGGCGGCGAGATCGATGGCATCTGCCAGCACTGCGAGCCGCGCTTCGTGTACTACGCGAGCGCGTCGTCGGCCGAGGCCACGGCCCATGCCGAGCGCCGACAGGCGGGTGGCGCAACGCTCGCGCTGCAGCAACTGCCACAAGGGCGCCTGCAGGTCTGCACAGGTGGGGGCACGGAGCCCGATGTCGATGAGCGCAACGACAACAACGGCGACGACCCAAACGACGTCGCCGTGATGATCTACACCTCCGGCAGCACCGGCCTGCCCAAGGGCGTGATGCTCACGCACGCCAACCTCGACTTCGTGACGCGTGCGTCGCTGCAGCAGGCCGTGCTGCTGCCCGACGACGTGATCTTCCACGCCTTGCCGATCTCGCATTCGTTCGGCCTCATCAGCGCGCTGCTGTGCGGCCTGCGCGCCGGCGCCGCGCTGCGCCTGGTGGGCCGCTTCTCTGCGCCCGTGCTGGCAAACGCCATCGCCGGCGGCGAGATCACCGCGTTCCAGGGCGTGCCGGCGATGTACGCGCGGCTGCACGAGTGGTGCGAGCAGCAGGGCCGCACGCTGGTGCCGAACCGCCTGCGCATGATCTACATCGGCGGCTCGCTGATCGACGCTGCACGCAAGGCGCAGACCGAGGCCTTGCTCGGCCTGCGCCTGCACCATGGCTACGGGCTCACCGAGTCGGCACCCGCAGCCACACGCACCATCGGCCATGCGCCGCCACGGGACATCACCGCCGGCTGGCCCCTCCCTGGCATCGCGGTCGAAGTGCAGGGCGCCGATGGCCACGCGCTGCCCACCGGCGAGCGCGGCGAGGTCTGCATCCGCGGCCCGAACGTGATGAAGGGCTACTTTCGCGACCCGGTGCAAACACGCGCCGCCATCGACGAACGCGGCTGGCTGCACACCGGCGACATCGGCGTCTTCGGCCCCGATTGCGACCTCAGCATCGCTGGTCGCAGCAAGGAGATGATCATCCGCGGCGGCTTCAACGTGTACCCGGCCGAGATCGAGCGCGCCATTGCCGAGTTTCCCGGCATCGCGCAGTGCGCTGTCGTGGGCCGCACCGTCCCCGGTGACGAAGAGGTGGTGGCCTACCTCGAGCCGGTGGCCGGCCGGCCCGTGGACACGCAGGCGCTGAAGGCCTTTCTGCGCGAGCGGCTGGCGCCGTACAAGGTGCCGAGCACGATGGTCACGCTGGCGCAGCTGCCGGCCACCAGCACCGGCAAGCTGCTGAAAGCCAAGCTCAAGGAGATGGCCAACGCGGACGTCGCGCAGGTGGCCGTGGCAACAGAAGCGACAGCCGAAGCACAAGCGGGCGGCACGCCATGACGGCCGCCTCGCATGGTTTGCAGGCCTTGCTCGGCCCCGCGTCGATCGCCGTCGTCGGCGCGTCCGACAGCCCGCACAAGGTCGGCGGTCGGCCCTTGCAGTACCTGGCGCAACAAGGCTTTCGCGGCCGCGTCTACCCGGTCAACCCGCGCGCTGAAGTCATCCAGGGGCTGCAAGCCTATCCGTCGCTCGACGCGCTGCCCGAGGTGCCCGACGCGGTGATCCTGTGCGTCGGCTCCGATGCGGTCGAAGCCCAGCTCAACCTCTGTGCAAGCCTCGGCGTCCGAGCCGTGGTGCTGTTCGCCTCCGGCTACGCCGAGGTCGGCGCCCAGGGGCTGGCCGAGCAGCAGAAGCTGGTTGACATCTGCCGCCGCGGCGGCATCCGCTTGCTCGGGCCCAACAGCATCGGCGTGGCCTCGTTCGACACCGGTGCGGTGCTGTCGTTCGCCTCCATCTATGCCGACTGCGCGCCGCTCGACGGGCCGGTGGCCATCGTGTCGCAAAGCGGCGCGTTCGGCGTCTCGGTGTATGCGCTGCTGCGCGAAGCGGGCATCGGCGTGCGCTGCGTCGCCGCCACCGGCAACGAAGCCGATCTCGACACCGCCGACTTCGTGGCCGCGCTGGCGCAGTCACCGGGTGTGCGCCTGATCCTGCTCTACCTCGAAAACGTCGGCGATGCCGAGCGCATGCGTGCGGCGCTGCTAACGGCACGGCAGCATGGCGTGTGCGTGGTGGCGGTGCGGGCAGGGCGCTCGGCCGACGGCTGCCGCTCGGCCGGCCTGCACACCGGCAGCGCTGGTGCGGCCAACGACGCGCTCGATGCGCTGTTTGCCGACAGCGGCTGCCGCACCGTGGCCGACATGGGCGAGATGCTGCGCTGCGTGCCCGGCTACCTGCGTGCCGACGTGGCGCACAGGCCCGCGGCCTCGTTGCCGTCGCTGGCGTCATCACCCCGGCTCGCCATCGTCAGCAACTCGGGTGCGTCCTGCGTCATCGCGGCCGACGAAGCCAGCCGCGCCGGCATCACGCTGGCGCAGCTGTCGCCGGCCAGCCAGGCGCGCTTGAGCGAGCTGCTGCCCGACTTCTCTCTCAACCGCAACCCGATCGACCTCACCGCGATGCTGCTGGCCCGCCCCGCGCTGCTGGGTGAGGTGATGCAGTGCGCCATGGCCGACCCGGCGGTCGACTGCGTCGTGCTGGGCCTCTTGGCCATCGGCGGGCCGAGCTACGACGTCGACCACTTCTCGCGCGACTGCCGCGCCGCCACGCAGGCCAGCGGCAAGCCGTTGTGGGTCTACAGCCCGCACCCGCGCGTGCGCCTGGCCTTCAGCGAACAAGGGCTGCCGGTGTTTGCCGGCGAAGCCGAGGCGCTGCGCGAGATTGCCGGCCATGCCGAACACCTGGGCGCGCTCGCGTTGCCCGCCATCTCGAACCCCGAAGAAGACACCTTGCATGCCTGACGCAGCCATCCTCTCCTACGCCCGCACGCCGATCGGCAAGGCGTTTCGCGGCGCACTCAACCTCACGCATGGCGCCACGCTCGGCGCCCACGTGCTGCGCTACGCCGTGCAGCGCGCAGGCATCGAGGCCGCGGAGGTCGAAGACGTGGTGCTCGGCTGCGCCTTTCCCGAAGGCGCCAACGGCTTCAACGTCGGCCGCATCAGCGCACTGGCCGCCGGCTTCCCCGAGCACGTGAGCGGCATGACGGTGAACCGCTATTGCTCATCGGGCCTGCAAAGCATCGCGATCGCCGCGCAGGCGATCCAGGCCGGCTCGCTCGGCATTGCCGTGGCCGGCGGCACCGAGTCCGTCAGCTGCGTGCGCGAGCACACCAACCGCTTCATGCGCGAAGAGCCGTGGTTGGCCGCCAACCGGCCCGAGGTCTACATGCCGATGATCGACACCGCCGATCTCGTCGCGAGCCGCTACGGCATCAGCCGCAGCCGGCAAGACGACTACAGCGCGCAAAGCCAGCAGCGCTACGCCACCGCGCTGGCGGCGGGCTACTTCGACGCCGAGATCGTGCCCATCGAGACCACCATGTCGCGCAAGGACAAAGACGGCAAGGTCTGGCAAGAAGGCGTGACCCTCTCGCGCGACGAAGGCGCCCGACCCGGCACCACGGCCGACGCGCTGTCGGCCCTGAAGCCGGTGAACGAAGGCGGCTGCGTCACCGCCGGCAACGCCAGCCAGCTGTCCGACGGCGCCGCCGCCTGCGTGCTGATGGATGCGGGCCAGGCGGCACAGCGCCAGCTGCCCGTGCTGGGCTGGTTCCGCGGCTTCGCCACCGCCGGCTGCGCACCCGACGAGATGGGCATCGGCCCCGTGTTCGCCGTGCCCAAGCTGCTGAAGCGGCACGGGTTGAGCGTCGACGACATCGGCCTGTGGGAACTGAACGAAGCCTTCGCCGTGCAGGTGCTGTACTGCGCCGACCGGCTCGGCATCCCGATGGACCGGCTCAACGTGAACGGCGGCGGCATCACCATCGGCCACCCGTTCGGCATGTCGGGCACCCGCATGGCCGGGCATGCGCTCGCCGAAGGGCGGCGCCGCAGCGTGCGCTACGTGGTGGTGACGATGTGCGTTGGCGGCGGCATGGGCGCGGCGGGCTTGTTCGAGGTGGCTCGCGGCTGAACCACGGGCTGCTGGCGCACCGAGAGACATCCCGTCCGACTTCTTTTCGACCCAGTCGCGCGAGATGATGATTCGCCCGCTGCAGATTCGTGCCAATGCGGAGGACGCCGCGTTCATGATTCCTGCGGCGTCACGCCTCAGCAAGCGTCACGGTGAACTGAAGATGCCGGTGACGATCATGGCCGGTGCGCTCGATCGTGTCGTCGATCCGGCGGACCACTCGGTTCGCCTGCATCGCGAGCTGCCCCACAGTCGACTGATCCTGGTGCCCTGCTACGGACACATGGTGCACTACGCCGCGGTCGATTCGATCGCCGATGCCGATGCCGTGGCAATGCGGCCCGGGCTAGCCAATGAGTTCGCGTCGCGTGCGCAACCTGCAGCAGCGGATCTGCCTGTATCCACCTCACCTTGAATGGCACGGCACCAGCTGGTCGCTTGAGCACATCAGGCGGAAAGCCTTGGGTTCGTCTGCCGCGGCCGCTCGATGGCCGCCTCCGTTCGCCGTGCAAGTCTTACGGCAAACACGATTCGCCGAGGCATTCTTTGCAAGCGAGGGGCGATTTGAGCTTGCGTTTGGAGCAAAGGCAGCGTTTTTGTAGCGAAAAGGGGTTGGCATCCAGATTGCTGAACGGGTTTGTTCGGAGGATTGCCATGCAGCTTTGTCCAGCTCGGAGCGAGGTTCGCGCTCCCAGTTTCAGATGCACATTTGCTGCTCCACGCGCCAAACCAGCGTCACCGCCCGCTGGTGCATTGCGTGCTTTTATTCATACCCTGTGCCTGTACCTGTGCCTATTGCAGCTGCTGGCGCTCGGTGCCTGTGCGACGAATCCGGGCGCCACTTCGTCCACACCGGGACAACGAACGACGCCGCCGAACACGGCCGCGACCGGCGCCACTGCTGCCAAGGAGACATCGACGACAGCTTCGACGAACACGCCGGCGAAGCCCGCAAAAGCAGTCGCAGCAGAGAAAGCCGCCGCTAAAAAGACTACCGCTGCGGAGCAATCCGCTGCGAGGAAGGCTGCTGTTGCGCAAAAAGCTGCCGCAACGAAAGCAGCCGCAGAAGCGAAAGCCGAAGCGGCAAGGGTCGCCAAAGCACAGAGAGCCGAGGCGGCGAAAGCAGCGGCCATCGCGAGGGCCGAGGCAGCAGCAAGGGCCAACGCCATTGCCAAAGCCGATGCCGCAGCGAAAGCCGACGCAGCGAAAGCGGCTGCGGAATCGAAAGCCGAAGCGGCAAGAGTCGCCAAAGCACAGAAGGCCGAGGCGGCGAAAGCAGCGGCTATCGCGAGGGCCGAAGCAGCAGCAAGGGCTGACGCAACAGCCAAAGCCGATGCAGCAGCGAAGGCCGCAGCAGTG
>Ga0307515_10003605_pt1 | contig 32513 bp, 6 predicted proteins | sample 17_EM_MG_FD_194513 | JGI IMG/M metagenome (GOLD analysis project Ga0307515, IMG submission 194513) | Populus trichocarpa ectomycorrhiza microbial communities from riparian zone in the Pacific Northwest, United States - 17_EM | ecosystem: Host-associated > Plants > Roots > Unclassified | place... | reverse complement strand
TAGGATATAGCTACTAGTACATATTAAGCTGCCTAGAAAGGATTTATGTATATAGAACTATAGCGCCATAGCCCAGAGGCTGCATGCGCAGTATTGTACGTAGTACAATACAATGGATATAAAAAAAATAAAAAAAATAAAAATAAGGAGTCTTTCCAGTTATTTAAAGTAGGCGTAGCCATATTTTTAGAGGGAGGGAAGTATTATTAGTATAGGGATTGTCGTTTGGTACGCGTTTGTGATGTATATTTATTATTTAGTACGCGTTTATCGTTTGGTACGCGTTTAGATATATATTTGCGATTATAGGGCTTAAGACCAGTTCTAGCCTTAAATCGCAAAGACTTGTAAAGCGTATTGTTCTGCGTAATAGACGTAAGAATCCGTAATCTTAGAAAGGCTTAAGACTAGTTCTAGCCTTTAGATCCTTAGATTTATAGAAGAGTTCTATTTAAGGTTTAGGACCAGTTCTAACCTTAAAAGATAGCTCCCCTTAGCACGAGTAGCACTAGTATAGTGGCTCGTCTCTTCTTAGTGGAATACTTAGCTGTTCTGTAGTATAACAGTGAAGTTAACTACTAATTAGTATTGGTTACATAAGGTGATATCACGTAGCTACGGTTCGTAGATAGTATAATAATTATTCTATATTTTTAATCTTTATAAAAGGGGTGAGGAACTTAAAGTTCCTCACTACGCTAGTGCCGCGGCGGCACGTAACGGCAACTTGCCACACGTAACGGCAATATACCTTATATAGTAACTACTTGCCTTTATTCCCAACAGTTCTAGTATCTAATTTAATCTTTTTATTTAACTATCTGTCTGCGGATAATATATAGTAGAAGTTACTACTTAAACTTCTTATTCCGCTAAAAATACCTTTTAAAATACTACTATAAATCTTAAATCTCTATCTAATATAATCTTACTTAGTGCTCTATATCTTACAAACACGTCTTTAATATAGATTCTAACAATATCCTCCACTAAGATTTCTTCCGTATAGGCTATAAAGTATCCCTACTTTATAAGCTTATCTATTATTACTAAAATTATATTATAATCCTATCTAGTAATAGGATCTCTTAATATTAGGAATAAGGCAAGAGGTTATTATATAACGCCGCAGCACTAGCGTAGCGAGGAGTCTTAAGCTCCTCGCCCTCCCTCATTTTAATTAATAAGCTTTATTAACTAATATCACTGTAACTTACTCGAGTAGTCGTTATTGGTGAGTCACTCTATGTAACTAATATTAATTAGTAGTTAAATATACAGTTAACTATAGAGCAGCTAGGTTTTTGAATAAAAGAGACAGTTTTATATAGGGGTGCTATATACGCTTATATGAAATAGATCCCGGCGATACTATACTACCTTAAACTTGCGAAAAACTAGTAATAGAAGTGTTACTAAGTACTAGGAGATACTAAGTTGCGTCTATTACGCAGAACAACCACGTTTACAAAGATTTGGTTAAGTACTTTAGGTTAGAAGTGTTATTAAACCTAAGGTCCTAAGTTAACGTATTACGGACGCTTTAAGTACAATATTATAACTATTTAGAGAAGAGTCGGAAGAAGCTAGTTGGTTAATTTAGGCACGGCCTAAAATAGAGCCGATAGAGCTATATAATAAGGGACAGTAACTAAGGTTATATAACATTGTACACAGTATATGTAGTGTATAAAAGAAACGTGCGTACAATATATATAACACGTATATTACGTATAAAAAGTATTTTATAAAAGTACAGTCGTGTATTTAAGGACCCTTAGTCCCTACCTAGATATTTCCTTCCTTATAGTAATTCTTAGAATATAATTAGAGTTAATCTATTAGGCAACTACTCTACCAGTTATTATTATATTGTTAACTTTAATTTATATTACTTACACACCTAGCCCATTAATAAGCCTATTATAGTACTTACTATAAGGTTCCGTTATATAATTACTACCTAGTTATAGTATTAAATATAGAAAGTTAAATAATATGCCACTAAAAGCAGCTACTATAACGCTATTGACGGCGGCAACTACTTTAAGGTTAGAAGGTGACACTAATATAGTAGATACTAACTTATAGCAACCTATAACAGTCGGATAATTATAAGAGATAGTTAACTAACTAATGGAAAATAATATAATACTAGAAAATAGGATTAACGGGATAGGAGTAACAAAGATTAAGTTACTATTAATTAAGAGATTCTTAGGAGAAAGGTTAAAGCATAAGGGATTTCTTACGTAAATGCACTTTAAAGTTATATTGGAAGGGGTAAAGCTACTAACACCTATAGATCGAATAGCATATATGGGACTATTCCTATTAGAAAGGGCACTTAAGTAGTTTAAGCCTTACTTTATAGAAATATAAGTAAACGGAATAACAACTACTAATTAAGAGGTGCGGTTTATATTCTTAAGCTAAAAAGGGTTCGCGGAGCGACTTATATAAATATTTAGAGACCTAGAGGCGGCAACTACAGCGGAAAGAAAACTCTAAGACATTATATAATAAACCTTAGCAATTAAGTATATAATGCAATTCTAGATATTAGCTATATAAGTTAAGTAGAATAATAAGGCACTTATAGTATAGTATAGGCAATGACTTAAGGCTAAAGTCTAGGATATAATTATTCTAATAGAAGATACGGAAACCCTATAGGATTTAATAGATTAAGTAATTAAGATTAATAATTAGATCTATTAAAGGGAATAGGCTAAGAGAGGCTAAGATAGAGTTTTATAGTTATATAAGGCGCAGAGTACATAATAACTAAAGCTAAGTTAGAAACTATAGTATGGCGTAGAGCTAATGGACCTAAGTGGTACTAAAGAAGCCTATAAAAGATAGAGTAAGAAACTATAAAAACCTAGAGATTAAGGATCTAGTAATTATAGGACTAAAGAGTAGAGGCTAAACTAGGGATCTTAGTAATAAAAGATGTTTAGGCGGACTCTATAACAAAGTTAATAGTTTAAAAATAGAGCTTATATAAATTGCGGAAAATAAGGTTATATTGTAAGGGATTATAAAGATAGTTAAAGTTACTATATAATAAAGGGAACTAGACTAGCAGAAGACACATATATATAGAGGGACAATAGTATACTATAAGGAATAAAAGAATGTTTAATTAGAAGTTTCGCGTTCTATTATAATAATATATACTAAATTTATAAAGACGCTAAGTATAGTATAAGCTATTAGCTATAAGAGCTAAAATCCTTAGAGTATAGGGGAACTAATAAACTATTATATAGATTGGATATTAAAGACGACGAGTTTAATATAGGCAAAATATTTACAGATAATAAGGTAATAAGAGTAGCTTACTAGGAGCGTGCAACCCTTAAAGAAGTTATATTAAAAGTAGAGACTAAGACCGCTATAAAGCAAGGTTTAGTAACGGGAATTATAATACTATTAGATACGGCATCTATTACTTTATAAAATAAAAGAAAAAGTGTCTAATAGAGACTAAGTAAGCAGACAACTACTAGTGCTAATTTATCACTTAATAAAGGCAAAAGGCTAAAGGCTTAAGATTCTTAAGATAAGGTAAGAGATAACTAAGATTCTTAAAATGAGATAAGGTATACCTAAGGACCTATAATAAATAGGAACTAATAGAGCAGGGCAATAGCTTAGTTTAAAGATATATAAATAAGCTCGGGATAGAGTTTCCTATAGGTATAAGACTCTTAAGACGAAATAAGTAAGATTTAAGACTCTTAAGATAAGATAAGAATACCTAAACCTAGTTAGACTAAGGCGGGAGTAAAGCTTAAAATAAAAGCAAGCTTAGAATTAAGAATCCTATAGAACTAACACTTTAACACATAAATAAGGACTATTAACGAGATTAAGAAGTAAGAAGACTTTAAAGATCTACTTATAAGACGCGAAAGGAAAGAAACTATAGAGGAATTTAGAGCAAGAATTACCTTATAGTAAGATTAGAAACTAGATAAGAGATCTAGTATACTAGGTTATATAAGGGACAGGGCACCCGTATAAAGAATTACTAATAGGCCTAAGATAGGTACACTAAAAGCTAAGTAGCTTACTAAACTAGAATAAGAAGAGGATCTAGGGATTTTAATTAAGTTTAAGAAATAATATATAAAGGGCTATTACAATGCAGTAATAAGAAGATACTTCCTTATAGATAAGCTATATATACTTAAGGGGTTATACTAAAAGTAGTATAGACAACAATATAACGATAAGTAGAAAGATTTCTATATATAGTTAGATAAAAAAGTTATCCAAGACCACCTAATTATAGAAAAGGCTATAAGTCATATTAAAGGAGCCTTAATTATAACGTTAAAAGATTTAAAGGAGTAATTAAAGGACTAGAGAAGTAAAAAGTAAATCTTAGTACCTATAAATAAAGTTATAACGCTTAAATTAACGTAAGAAAGGTTTAAACTTAAGGGTAAAGATAAGCTAAGAGTTAACCTAAGACATTAAGCATATTATACGTTAGTATAAATTATATATATAAATAATACGTATAATATATATAGAGTACCTAAAGATAAGCACCTGAAGTACCTAGTAAGAATATATTAGGTACTAGATAAGGCGAAATACAGAAACGCTAAATATATATATAGTTAGCATCTAGTAAAAGTATAAAGCTAAAGGGACTTAATATTTTAGCCAGGAAGATTTCTTATAAAAGAATACCTAAATAAATAATAGTAGTAAGAATACCTAGAGAATATATATCTATAAAATATTAAAGATAAAAAGCGAACTAAGTATTAGCTAAAAGTAAACTAAGTATAAATAGAATCGAGTAACTAATAGTTAGAAAAAGTAAAGGCCTATAGGATTAAAGAGAACCGGTAATAAAGCCTTAAACCCTTAAACCCTTAAAGGAATTTAAGGACAATACCTAAATTTATAAGTTAAGTAGTAAGATTAACAGTTTAAAGTATTAATAGATAGTAGAGTAATAAGGAACCATATCTTACTAATAGTAGTTAAAAAAATGGGATTACCATATAGGAAGAAGGAGCACCCTTACCTATTAGTGACGATTTTAGAAGATCTAATAGCCTATAAAGGAAGTATTATTAATCTTAAAATAGGACCTATTTAGCTAACCATTAAAGGGAGATAAATTGAGATGTCTTTTAATATATTACTATTAGGGAATAATAAGGCAGTACTAGGAATGCTTTAGTTATAGAAATATAATCTAAAGATCGATTAGATTAAAGGTTAGGTTAATATTAGGTATACTTAATAACATAAAATATAATAATAAGCTAAGTTAGTATAGTACTAAGTAGGAGCAACCTGTAAAGAAATGGAAAAAGGACTAAGCTATATACTAAAGAGATACTATAAGTATAGTAAGAAACTATAGTTACTAAAAAGTAAGAAGCTATTAGAGTATATAACATAGAACTATAAAATAAAATTAGAACTAGGAATAAGTCTAAGGTTCTTTTTAATCTATAAGCTTACTAAAGAAAAAAGAAGAGCATTAAAAGAGTTTGTCTAGGAAAATCTATAAAAGGGATATATTAGACCATTGCAGTCATTAGCGGGTTATCCGGTACTATTTATACTAAAGAAGAATAGTAAACTAAGGCTATATATTAACTATAGATAGTTAAATAGCATTACTAGGAAAAATAGGTACCCTTTACCCTTAATTAGCGAAATCTAAAATAGGATAGGTAATATATAAATCTTTACAAAGATAGATCTAAGATAGGCGTACTATTAGATTAGAATTAAAGAAGGCGATAAATAAAAGGCAGCCTTTAGGTTAAAGGAAAAACTATATAAACTATTAGTTATACAATTCGGGCTTATAAACGCACTAGTAATATTCTAGAAGTGCATTAACAATATATTAGGGGAACACTTAGATAAATTTGTTATAGTATATCTTAATAATATTATTATCTACTTAATAACTAAGGGAGAACACGGGGAATACGTTAAATAGGTCTTAAAGAGGCTATAAGAAGAATAGATGCTAGTAGCAATTAAAAAATACAAGTTCTTTACTAAAAAGACCAATTTCGTTAAATTTATTATTAAACTAGGCTAACTTAGTATAGATCTAAAAAAGATTAAGGCTATAATAAATTAGTAAGAACTAGAGAACGTTATATAGTTAAAACTATTTCTAGGGTTTTACAATTACTATAGAAGGTTTATAGCGCAATAGTTAAAGAATATTAAACCATTTACGTAACTAACGAAGAAAGAAGAACTATAGGTATAGGGAGAGAAACAGCAAGAATTATTTAAAAAAAGTTAAAGAGTTGTTTACCTAGGAGCCAGTTCTTAAAATCTATTAACTAAGATTAGAAACGGTTATAAAAACGGATATATTAGACTTTATACTAGGGGCGTACTTTATATAAAGATATTAAGACAAATAGTACCCAGTAGTATATTATAGTTAAAAAATAACACCACTAGAGTTAAACTACGATATCTATAATAAGGAGTTATTAGGTATAGTTATAGTATTAAAGGAATAAAGAGTATTCTTATAAGGTAACGTGTTTCACCACCGAGCGAAATTCCCCACCAAGCGAAATCGCCATTTCCCCACCAAAATTGCCAAATTTTAGCAGCTAATATCTTAACAACGCCTTAGTAATAATTTGTAAAATTTTAAATATAAGCCTATTTTTATATAAAAAAGCCACTATTAAAGCCTTAAAGGGTATAGTCTAGTAGTTATTAAGATATTAAAAGGTGGGGGCTAAAACAAGGGTATAACAAGGGTATTATTTAATATCTCTATAACTACTAGGCTGCACACTCTAAAATCTTAATTACTGCTTCTATATATTATAAAGAGTTTATATTTTAATTTTTATAAATTATTAAAAAGGCGATGTTGAGATATTAACTGCTAAAATTTGGCAATTTTGGTGAGGAAATGGCGATTTCGCTCGGTGGGGAATTTCGCTCGGTGGTGAAACACGTTATAATTAATATTAATTATAAGGCAATTGTAGAGGCCCTTATAGAGGTTTATTTTAAAGTAATTATTAAAAAAAATGCTACGTTTATAAGAAGCTAAATTGCTAGTTAACTAGGTACTCTCTTAATAAGTAAAAGGAGGTATATAATAAGTTTTACTAAAGTATAAGAAACGTTAAAATTTATAAGGTTACTATAGCCTACTTTTAAAGCTTCCTGGTTTAATATAAAGGCGTAAAAGGTTTTAAGGGTAAGGTTAATATTATTATTATTAATTCTTGTTTAATATCTAATGCGGTCCTAATTAAGGTCTATATAGACTACTGCCGTAATATAGATATAAAAAACCTCTAAGGCGAACGTAAGTGGTAATATAGAGTATACCCCTCTAGGTAGCATACCCGTACTACGTTAACGGGAGGAAAAATACCTTTAGGTTGCTGCTCTAAGACCCCCGTACGGGGGTGTCCTAATTGCCTATCTTACCCTATCTGCCTTTTATACCATACTTCCTAATAGATTTATAATAATAATTGCCGTGAAAATAGTATAATTCTACCCTTTTACTCCTCTTTAAATACCCTAGCGTATATACGCCTTAGTCCTCCTGCTTATAGCGTAATTTCTACCCTAAAGGAATAGCGGGATAAATATAACTAGGTATCTTGTCCTAGGGCCCTAACCTAGGTCCCCTATATCCTATTACCTACACCTAGCTAGTTTTTAAGATGTAAAGGGAGATAAAATACCGCGTAGGTAAGTTTAGGCCGTTAGGTAGAGTGGGGAATAAGAGGCTTATTATAGACTTCCTAGGGCGTATAAGGTTCGGTCGATCGCCATATACAGCTTATTTAGTCGCCGTTCGCGGCTTATCGGTCGCCGTATGCGGCTTATTTAGTCGTGTAGGTATTTATATAGGAGGTAGAGGGGGGGTGCCGTTTAAAGCTATACTTTAGGTATACCGGAACAAATATATAAAGACGTAGTAGAACTTATAGGCTTCCGCTAGGGCTTACCCTCCTAGTAGAAACTTCTTTGCACTACTACGTCGCAGCGCTAGCGCTGCGCAGCCGTATGTACGTCTCTGCGTTTGCTCTAGTAGTCTATTAGTATAATCTAGATAGAACGCTAATAGCTGTATACTAGGTTCCTAGGCTTTACCGCGTAGAGGTGCAGAGGTCGATTTTATAGAGTCGTCTTGCCCGTATTGTTGACTAGGTCTTAGCGCTAAGACTTATAAAAACTCTGCTATTCTAACGGCGTTAAAGGCGACGCATTTAAAAGCGCCCTGTAGCCGCGACGTAACGTCACTGCATTAGTAATAGACGAGATCCTCACTCTTAGCTTAACTATACGGACAAGATGAGACGGAAAAGAGCCCCTATAGGACAGTATGGGTCGGATCTCGATTTTAGGGTAAGGTTAATAAGGCTGAATAGTAAGGTAAATAGTATATAAACTATTGCTATTCTTAATAACTAATCTACACTCCATTCTATTATAAAGTTAGATCTTTTTAATAAGCTAAAGGAGAGTTCCGCGTTCTTCTTTAATAATAAATACTTAGTAAACGTCTTTTATAGTATTATACTAGATACTAGAGCCGTAGAAGTATCTATAGTAGAAGAACCTTAAGTTTAAGCCCTTTAGCAGCTTAATAACTCTATTTAGATTAACTATTTAACAGCAGGCTAATATACAATTTATTTTTAGCAAGGGTACTATAATCTCTTTTAGTATAATTAGGGTCTAAACCCCCTTAGGGTATATTACTTTCTATATTATTCCTATAAATACCCTATTTCTATTTTATATTAAAAATATAAATAAATTAGGCGTTAAGCTTAATAACCTTAAGAATATAACGTGTTTTATAAGCGAGCTGCCACCCTAAGCAAGCCGCTACCTTTAAAACCTCACCAAAAAGTGGAAAATCCACACCTTAATATCTTAACAACCACTTAATAATAAATTTAAAAATTTGGATTTAGACATTTATATATACTTTATAACTTTTATTAAAGTTATATAGTATATAGTTTAGTAGTTTTTAAGATATAGCAATTTAGCCTTATCTTAACCCCTAAATAGGGCTAAATTGCTATATCTTAAAAACTACTATACTATATACTATATAACTTTAATAAAAGCTATAAAGTATATATAAATGTCTAAATCTAAATTTTTAAAATTTATTATTAAGTAGTTGTTAAGATATTAAGGTGTGGATTTTCCACTTTTTGGTGAGGTTTTGAAGGTGGCGGCTCGCTTAGGGTGGTAGCTCGCTTGTTATAAACAGTGATGATTTAGTAACAATTGGAGCAGAGAAGGACTTACTGCCTTATACGGAGCCTAAGTGGACCTAAGTTAGGATGACAAGGTATATCTAGTCTAAGCTATAAATAGAATTAGACTAATTGGAGGCTTTACTTTAATCTAGTAAAGTCTTAACTAAATAGCGCTAGATAAAACTATAAGCAGCTGCTCTAGTAGGGAGATAGCTGTTTGTAATATATTAAATATAAATAGTATCCTCTATTAACTAATCGTGCCAAGTTAAGCCTTTTTCTACTATATTAACCTTAGGAACTCCTAGTTCCTTATACGCGAATAGCTCCCTATAGTACTATAAGGTCCTTAGACGAAGATAAACCTCTAACTATATAATATGGCATTAGGCGCAAACCGACCGTAAATAAAGAGGAATAAATAAAATATGGTAGTAGGACTATTAAACTCCTAATTAGCGTCTAATACGATTTAACCGGATTTAGAAAACTCTAATAATAAAGGATTAAAGGAAGAAAAATAAAATAAGTTAATCTTAACTAAATAGGGTGAGGACAACCTTAAATAAGGACCCTAAAGAGTTATATAAGGAGGAAAACTGGCTTAATTAGAGGCAGAAAACTAAAGTCTAAACGATAAGCTAGTAGCTATATAACTACAGCTAGAGCTTACTAAGAAATAGTAGATATTATTATAAATAAAGTAAGAACTAGAGGAATATTAATAATTGCTAGAAAAGGATAGAAGAATACTAGTAAGATCCTTAACTGTACTAACCCCTGCCCTACTAGACTAAAGAAAGATTAATATACCTATTAGGGGCGCTGCGTTATAATCCTAATTGCCTAAACTATAGCTACTAATAAAGTTTATAGGTAAAGGGAGACATAAATAGGATAAATAGAAGAAAAACTGTAAGAAGTTCTTTATTTAGGTTCTATATATATTTAAAATAAAATTATAGTAGACCGAATTTATATATAAGCATTTAGGGGATACTTAGTAGGAAAGATAGGATAATATAAAGGCTATATAGCCCGTTATAGAATAAACCTAGGAAAAAAATAAAAGAGTATATATTATTATTACTTAGGATAGAATAGGAGCGTAAGGCTAATGCCTTTACTAGAATTAAAAGAGTAATATAAGGAAACTAGACCCTATTAAACCTATTATAATACCTCTATATATAATAGAGAGAGCTAGGTATATAAGATAAGGAAATACAGATCCTAGAGTTTAAAGCGGCCCTATTAAACAAAATATAAAAGAGGCTATTTTATATCCCTAGGGTAAAATACTATAAGTTATCTAAAATAGAACTAGATATTAAAGAAGTATATAGGGATATAAAGCGCGAATTGTCTAAATCGGCTTAAAAATAAGCACCCTTAGAAATAAAGAACTTAAGGAAAAGGTCTTAGAGTAACGTAAATAACTTAAGAATATACTAGAACTAATAACAACGATTAGGTCTATTATTATCCCAAAAAGATTAGTCTAAAGAAGATTAGCCTAACCTTAATAAAGAAGGGAAGCTAAAGAGTAACTAATCTAGTCTAAGATGTTATAACTGTAACCAACTAGGCTATATTATTAGGAAGTGCTATAAGCTAAAAAATAAAATAAAAAAAGCAAACCCTATAACGTAATAGCTTTATACGTTATAGGCAAGGTTACGTATATAAAGGAGTAATAAGAAGAAGCCTATAACTCTAGCAGATAAAGAGGCCTAAGTAGCTCGTTAATTTAAGTTATAGTAAGCGTAAGAGGCCTAAAGGGCGATATATCGGTTTGTGCCTTTATTAATTATAAAGTAGAAGCTAATATTATTACCCTATCCCTATTAGTATATAGTAAACTAAATTATAATAGGTAGATGCTAGGAGGGTATAAGACCCTTAATTACTAACCTTTAGCTATATATGGAACGGCTAGTATACTATATAAGGTTATTAACTCATTTAGATTAAAGTAAGGTAAAGTAGACTCCTTTTTTAATAAAAAGGTAGCCGGATTTAATATGGTTTTAGGCATACCTTAATTATCTAAATAGGACCTAATTCTAAGCTTTATATAGAAGACTCTACGGCTCTAAAGGGCTAAAGGGAATAAGAAATACTAAAAGGTTGCAATAAAAGGACCGAGATTCTTTATAGTAAGTCTATAATACGCGGACTTAGATCTTTTTATTATATATATAACTATTACGGCACTTAAAGGGCTAGTAAATACTCTGCTAGAAGCCTATAAGGACTATATAGATATATTTAATAAGAAAGAAGCTAGGTTATTGCCGGACTACAGTCTATATAAGCTAGTAATTAAGTTAATAAAAGGCAAACAACCTCTATTTGGTCCACTATATAACCTTTTAAAAGCTAAACTAAAGGTTTTAAGGGAGTATCTAAACAAGAATCTGCAACGCGGGTAAATCTATAAGTTATAATCTCTCGCTAGTGCTCTAATCCTCTTTATTAGAAAGAAGGATAAAGGCTTACGTCTTTATATAGGCTATAGAGGGTTAAACGCAATTACTAAAAAGAATTAATACCTACTCCCCCTAATTTAGAAATCCTTAGACTAGTTATATAGGGTATTTTACTATACTAAATTAGATCTAAGAGATGCGTATTATTATATCAGGATTAAAGAGGGCGATAAGTAAAAAATAGCGTTTAGGACTAGATACGGGCTTTTTAAATATACTATGGTCCTATTTAGACTAAGTAATACCCCTAGCACCTTTTAAGGGTATATTAACAGCGCCCTATTAGACTTATTAGATATAACCTATATTATATACCTTAATAATATCCTAATCTTCTTTAAGAGGGTAGAAGATTATAAGGCCTATATAAAGGAGGTCTTAGAGAGACTCTAAGCACATAAATTATATGCTAAACTATCTAAATATAACTTCTATAAGGACAGTGTAAACTTTTTAGGGTTTATAATAACCTAAAATAGCATAATAATGGAGCCCGAACGGGTCCAAACTATTAAAAAATAGCCCATGCCTAAGAGTATACGAAAGGTAAAAATCTTTATTAGATTTGCTAATTATTACCGCCGTTTTATTAAGGGCTTCTCCTATATTATAGCACCCTTAAATAAAGTAACTAAACGTAGTCGCGGCGTGGCTAAAGAAGGCTAAAGATAGAGATAAGAAGAGTTAAAGGGACTTAAACTAGACCTAAAAGCGTTAGAGGCCTTTAAACTATTAAAGAAGTAGTTTAAATTAGCCCCCCTATTAATCTATTTTAGGCTAGGGATGCCTATAAGAATTAAGACGGACACTTCTAAATTTATAATCTTAGGTATATTAAGCCAGCAAGCTCTAGGGCTTAATAGGAAGCTATAATAGCACCTAGTAGCATTCTTTTTAAGAAAGCTAATTGCGGTAGAACGTAACTACGATATATATAATGCGGAGTTGCTAGTAATAGTGGCTAGTTTTAAGCACTGGAGATACTATTCGGAAGGGGCGCAATATTAGGTCGAATTGCTAACTAATTACGCTAATTTACAGCCTTTTATAATAACAAAAGAGCTATTATAGAGACAGGTAAAATAGGCCAAATAGCTAGCCATCTTTAATTTCCGCATTATATATTAAAAAGGCGCAAGTAACCTAGTAGACGCCCTATTATAGTAACCGGATTATAAGGAAATAGACTAAACTATCCCCCTTACTAATAGAGAACTAAATGCGATTCTTTAAAGTCTTTAATTATAGCTTAATATAAGCTAATCCGATAGAGTAGGCGGCTAGCTATTAATAGGAGCAATTATAGGCTGATTAGGCCGCACTAGTATAGGTAGTATATAATACTAAGTGCTATAAACTAAACTAGCTAGGATAGTAGCAGAAGAGTCCAAAATAGTATATACCTTAAAAGACTTACTCCTAGAAAAGGTAAAGGAAGCCTTATCTACCAATTTAATAGCCTAAAAGATTTAGGCGTAATTAGATAAAATAAAGGAAAAGGAGTACTAATAGGGTAGCTAGAGTTAGAGTAATTACACCGTCCTAATCTGGCTAAAAGATTAAAAGGATAATAACGGTGTGCTCCGCTACTAAGGAAGGCTATATATCCCAAGTAGGAGACACAGCTTAAGGTAATATAGCGTTGCTATAATAGTAAGCTAGTAGGACATTTTAGCATAACGAAAACGTTAAAACTGGTTTAACGTTAGTATTACTAGCCAGAAGTAAAATAATACGTTAAAGATTAAATCTAAGGCTGCTACACTTATAGCTAGATTAAGCCGTTAAGACACTAACCGTATAGGGTACTATACTCCCTATTAGTCCTAAAAGGCCCCTAGAAAGATATTACACTTAATTTTATTATAAAACTACCTCTAAGTAAGTATATAGGTGTCCAGTATAACACAGTTCTAGTAATAGTAGACTAATTTATAAAAATAGCCTACTATATCCCTATAAGAGGGGACTTAAAGGCCTAAGATCTAGCGAACCTACTTATAAAAGAGGTAATTAGACTATATAGAGTTTTATATTAGACTAAGGACTAATTCTAACCTCTAAATTCTAGTCTTTACTATGCTTTTATCTAGGAATTAAGTGAAACTTATTTACTATATTCTATTCTTAAATAGATAGGCAGATAAAAAGGCAAAATTAAACTATAGAGTAGTACCTTAGGGTATTCTGTAACTTTAAACAGACAAACTAGGCCAGTCTCCTTACTATAGCGGAGTTTGCTTATAATAACTTAATCTACGCCTTTATAGGAATAACCTTATTTTAGGTAAATAAGACTAAAACGCTATTTAGAGGTAAGGGTCTAAGAGAAGCCTATAAAGGTAGTATATTGAAGTATACCGAAGAATTGGCCAATAAATTAAAGATAATTTATAATAATTTAAGGCAATCTTTAGTTAAGGCTTAAGAATTCTAAGTAAAATACTATAATATAGGTCACAAACCTATAAAATTTAAGGAAGGAGACTATATATAGCTGGCGGGTAAGCATATATGGATAAGTAGACCTAAAAAAAAGCTAGATTATAAGAACTTTAGACCCTTTAAGGTTATAAGGGTAATTAATACGTAGGCGTATTAACTTAAATTACTAGAAAATTAGAATATCTATAATATGTTCTATGTATCCCTTTTAAAAATATATATACTAAATATAGTTAGCGGGAGATAATAGCCTATACCTTATTTTGTGGACATACCCAAATTAAAATAATAGTAGGTTAAGGCCATTTTAGGCTAGATAAAAGACGAAAATAGAATTATAAAGTACTAAGTGCGTTAAAAAGGATATAGTTTAAAAAATAATATATAGGAACTAGCTAAAAACCTATTAGAAACTATAATAAAAGCTTATAGGCGTACTTTAGGACAAAATAGGCTATAGACTACTTATAACTCGGACCTTAAAAGCAAGAACTATAATAGACGAAACAGCCCCTAAAAAAGAGGAAGGGTGCTAAACGGTAACTCTTTTTTAATTTTCCCCTAAATAGGGTTTTATAGGTTTTAGTAAGACTATAAAAGGACTTAGTTAGTTTAACTAGGATAATAATATAATTAAAAACGAATTAGAACTAATATAGTAGAATTTAGTCTAGGGAGTACTAATAGTGCCCTATAGCTAAAAGAGCCAGTTTATACTTACCTATATTAGGAAAAAAAATTTTAGGCACGTTGTCGTAAGCGAAAATTAGGGTCTGCAAAACCTGCGTAAGTCGCAATTTTAGCGATTTGCGGTAACTTGCGGCAATTTGCTATAAATACACAGGCTACTTGTGTAAATTGCTGCAAATTGCTAAAATCGCGGCTTACGCAGGTTTTGTAGACCCTAATTTTTGGCTGCAATAACACGCCTAAAAAAAAAATCCTAATACTATAATTATAAAGCTCTGTATAAAGCTCTGCATAAAGCTCTATATAAGGCTCTACACGAAGCTCTATACGAGGCTCTATATAAAGCTTTATACAAAGCTCTACTTAAAGCTCTATATAAAGCTCTGCTTAAAGCTCTGCTTAAAGCTCTATATAAAGCTTTATACGAAGCTCTGCACGAAGCTCTATATAAAGCTCTATATAAAGCTTTATATAAAGCTCTGCTTAAAGCTCTATATAAAGCTCTACTTAAAGCTCTATATAAAGCTCCGTATAAAGCTTTATATAAAGCTCTACACGAAGCTCCGTATAAAGCTCTATATAAAGCTTTATACAAAGCTCCGCTTAAAGCTCTATATAAAGCTCTGTATAAAGCTCTATATAAAGCTCCGTATAAAGCTCTGTATAAAGCTCTACATAAAGCTCCACTTAAAGCTTTACGTAAAGCTCCGCTTAAAGCTTTATATAAAGCTCTATATAAAGCTTTATATGAAACTCCGCTTAAAGCTCTATATAAAGCTTTGCTTAAAGCTCTATATAAAGCTCTGCTTAAAGCTTTGCTTAAGGCTCTGCTTAAAGCTCTGCTTAAAGCTCTGCTTAAAGCTCTACTTAAAGCTCTATATAAAGCTCCGCATAAAGCTCCGCACGAAGCTCTATATAAAGCTCCGCTTAAAGCTCTATATAAAGCTCCGCTTAAAGCTTTATACGAAGCTCTGTATAAAGCTTTGTATAAAGCTCCGCTTAAAGCTCTATATAAAGCTCTGCTTAAAGCTCTATATAAAGCTCTGCTTAAAGCTCTATATAAAGCTCTGCTTAAAGCTCTGCTCAAAGCTCTGCTTAAAGTTTTATATAAAGCTCCGCATAAAGCTCTGTATAAAGCTCTATATAAAGCTTTGCCCAAAGCTCTATATAAAGCTCCACTTAAAGCTCTATATAAAGCTCTGCTTGAAGCTCTATATAAAGCTCTGCTTAAAGCTCTGTTTAAAGCCTATATAAGGCTCTGTATAAAGCTCTACGTAAAGCTCTACGCGAAGCTCTGTATAAAGCTTTATATAAAGCTCTATACGAAGCTTTGTATAAGGCTCTATATAAGGCTTTATATAAAGCTCTGCGTATAGAGGCTCTGCATAAAGCTCTATATAAAAGCTCTCTATAAAGCTCTATACGAAGCTCTATATAAAGCTCTATGTATAGAGGCTCTGCATAAGGCTCTGCGCGAAGCTTTGCGTATAAAGGCTCTGTATAAAGCTCTACATAATATATTACTATCGGGTCCCCGCTATATTCCCAATAGCCTCTATATATACACCTAGGTAGCTACCTTATTTTTTTACCCTTCCTTCCTTATATCCTCCCTACCTAGGGAGGTACTAGAACGGCAGCTAGCTAAGGACCGTCGCTAGAACTAGACGACTGTTAACCGTTGCTAGAACCAGACAACCGTTGACCGTCGCCAGAGTTAGACAACCGTCGCTAGAGCTAGACAACCGTCGCTGGAGCTAGACGACCGTTGCTAGAACCAGACGACCGTCGACCGTCGCCAGAGCCAGACGACCGTCGCCGGAGCCAGACGACCGTTGCTAGAACCAGACGACCATCGACCGTCGCTAGAACCAGATGACCGTCAACCGTCGCCAGAGCTAGATGACCGTCGCCGGAGCCAGATGACCGTTAACCATCGCCAGAGCTAGACAACTGTTGACCGTCGCTAGAACTAAACGACCGTCGACCGTCGCCAGAGCCAGACGACCGTTGCCGGAGCTAGATGACCGTTGCCAGAACCAGACGATCGTCGCCAGAACCAGACGACCGTCGTCAGAGCTAGACGACCGTCGTCAGAGCCAGACGACCGTCGCCAGAGCCAGACGACCGTCGCCAGAACTAGACGACCGTTGACCGTCGCCAGAACCAAACGACTGTTGACCGTCGCCAGAGCCAGACGACCGTCGTCAGAGCTAGACGACCGTCGCCGGAGCCAGATGACCGTCGCCAGAACCAGACGACCGTCGACCGTCGCCAGAACCAGACGACTGTCGACCGTCGCTAGAACTAAACGACCGTTGACCGTCGCCAGAGCCAGACGACTGTTGTCAGAGCTAGACGACCGTCGCCGGAGCCAGACGACTGTCGCTAGAGCTAGACGACCGTTGCTAGAGCTAGACGACTGTCGCTAGAGCTAGATAACTGCTAACTGTTTAAACGACCCAGCTAGCGAATACTGAATGATTTGATCGATTAATTAAATTAAACTAAAGCCTTTAATCGGGCCGACCTCTCCCCTAAATTGAATTAGACACTATAAGCAGATATAGATAGGTAGGTAGATGTAGATGGGTAGGTAGATATAGACGGATAGGCATAGATAGGTAGGTATAGATAGGTAGATATAGGCAGATAAATAGATAGATAGATAGACAGACAGACAGATAGGTAGGTAGGTAGGTAGGTAGGTAGGTAGATAGATAGGTAGGTAGGTAGGTAGGCAGGCAGGTAGATATATAGATAGGTAGATAGGTAGATAGGTAGATAGATAGATAGATAGGTAAATAGATAGGCAGACGGGTAGATAAGTAGACGGGTAGATAGGCAGATAGGTAGACGGGTAGATAGGTAGATAGGTAAATGGGTAGATAAGTAAAAGGGTAAACGGGTAAATAGGTAGATAGGTAGACAGGTAGATAGGTAGATAAGTAGATAGGTAGATAGGTAGACAGATAGATAGGTAGACGATAGTTATAATATAAATATATTTAAAAGTGTATTATAGCAATCTATGGGAATATATAATTTGTATGGTTTTTACAGTTTATATAGTTTATACAGTTCGTACAGTTTGTATAGTTCGTACAGTTTATATAGTTTGTACAGTTTGTACAGTTTATATAGTTTATATAGTTTGTATAGTTTACATATTATATATTTATAGGGTAGCAAAAAGCTAGTATTAGTTTAGTAGTTAAGTATTTTGCCGTAATTTGCTAGTAGACGCTGCAAACTTACTGCGAAATACGCGGTTTGTATAAATCGCTAACAACTATATACGACTGCCGCGATTGTATAGTTTGCCGCAATTTGCGGCAAACCGCAACAACCTGCTACAAAAAAAAAATCCTAATATAGGTAAAAAGTATAAAAGAAAAGGGCTAACCTATTACTATTTTTTGCTAACTAACCCAAATATAATAAAAGAAACTAAATTAAAAAAGGCTGCCGCCTAAAGGGACCTATAAGATATTAACCTAGCTAAAAAGGGTTAAGAAAGGACTACTTATTAAGCGCTAGTACTAAATCCCGCCAAACTAAAGCTATTAGCTAAATTGTCCCTAACTAAAGAAGAATAAGCTATATTAGTACTAGAATTACGCTTTAGATTTCCTAAAGTATTAGGAGAAGTTATATTGCCACTAACTGGCTTAAAATAGCTAAGGGGATTAGCTTATGGCGTAGGAGGGGCTATAGGGGTTAGAGTGCTGCTAATAAGCTCTATATTATTAAAACAGTTAGCAATATAGCGTAAAGTAGTGTTAATACTAGTTATACTCCCTTTAAGAAAATTAAGCTAGGCCCCTAGGTCCTTAATATTATAAGAAAGGCGCTAAAGGAGGTTAGTATAACTATTAAGCTCTATAATAACCTTAGTAAAAGCAGCTAGAGTACGTTATACCTAAAATGGACTAATTAGTATTAAGAATAGCTAAAAGGATACTAATAAGACCTATAGTAGTAAGAGCTTCCTAGAGACGTTCCAAGTTCTATTTTAGTAAATTAGATATACCGTTTAACCGGATAAATAGGACCCTATTAGAAGAAGTTAAGGCTAATTCTTATAGAAAGGATAAGATAAAAGCTAGAATGTCCCTTTATAAAGTAAAGGTTAACTTACTAGGCTTAGTAGGAGTAATAGGGTTAAAAGAGATAGTATAAGACTTCTTAGTAGTAGTAGAGTTAAATCTAGCTAAAGGGCTAAAATAGATCCTAGTAGTACTAAAATAGGGTACCTTAGTTGTAATTACCTCATTAACTCTAGGAAGGTCCTCTTTAGAAGAATTAAGGTTAATTTTAACCCGCTTACGTTTAGGTATAGCTTTATAGCACTATTTACTACTAAATAAGGGTAAATAGGGCGTAGGAGTAGTAGATAAGATACTAAAGGCAATAGAGCTAGAAGATGCCTTAGTGACGCCGCGTTTAGCTAAAGCGGCCCTAATAGAGTAATTATAACGCGGAAGTTTCTTACCGGACCTATTAAAGTAATAAGTGCCTATATAGGCTATAAGATTATTATTTTTAAAAATATAGTAGCTATTAGGGTTAATAAAAAACTAAAAGGACTAGAAGAAATTACTTATTATAAAGCGCCTTTATTAAAACTATATAAGCACCATCTATATTACCTTAAAAAGTCTTAATCTAGTCCATATCTCCTTAGTTAATAGCTAAGATTAGGTCCTAAGCGAGCTTCTAAAATTTAATAGATTAGTTAAATAAGTGTTTAGGGATCTATAGGACTAGTTAGTTTAATAAGCGCAATACTTAACTAAAAAGGTATAATTTAAATTTAATAGGAACCGACCTAGCTATAATGAAGCGAACTATCTCTAAAGCACCTATAATAGCAAAAATCGGAAATAAACTAAGCTATATTAAGACTGGCCGCAGTAAAGACAGAATAGACTATATTAAACCGTTAGACCTCCTTATTATAGAACCGTTTAAGCCACTTTAGGAACTTAAAGAAACAATTATAGCAACTATTAGTCGTTAGGGTCCATTTTAATTTATTATTATAGATTTGGGCATAACTCTCTCCTATTACTACTATATTAGGCTAAAGAATAACAAACTTAAGCAAGTAGGTCCTAGATAAAAAAGAGAAAAAAAATTAAAAAAAAGAGTAAACCGTCGCTAATTAAAGTTAGTTAGAATATTTAGAACTATAAGGGTTAGAAGTATTAGCAGAATTATTAATAAAGGCTAAAAAAGCTTATAAAGAGCTAGAGAGGAGCAAATTAGACTAAAAGTAGGATAAAATTTAAGAATAAGTTACTAAGATTAATAAAAGAATAACTAAAGAGCTTAAAGATTTAAATTCTAGAATTATTTTATAAGATAGTACCAAGCCACTAATCCCTAGTCTTTTAGCTAAGAAAGCTTAATTTCTAAAGAGCTATATTAAGGATTTCGGGGTTATAATCTGTAAAATGGGGGGCTTTATTACAAACAGTAACGATCTAGTAATAATTGGAGTAGAGGAGGACTTACTACCTTATACAGAGCCTAAGTAGACCTAAGTTAGGATAACAAGGTATATCTAGTCCAAGCTATAAATAAAATTGGACTAATTAGAGGCTTTACCTTAATCTAGTAAAGTCCTAACTAGACAGCGCTAGATAAAACCACGAGCAGCTACTCCAGTAAGGAGATAGCTATTCGTGATGTGTTAAATATAAACAGTATCCTCTATTGACCAATCGTGCCGAGTTAAGCCTTTTTTTACTATATTAACCTTAGGAACTCCTAGTTCCTCATATTGCTTATAAAACACGTTACTTATTTAGGGAGATAATTAGGTACCTATTATACGCAAGTAGGGTTACCCCTAGTTACTCCTTTATTAACTAGAAAAGAGTATTACTTAGAGCCACTTAACTAAGTTAGAGTTACGCCAACTATACCATTATTTTAGCCACCTATCCATTTATTAATTACTTAGGGTTCTTTAGTAAGTAGGCTATAAAGTTAAGGTTAAGGCAATTAAGTATCTTATAAAGTACTACTATTACTACTAAATAAACTAAAAGTCCCCTAGCCGATTTAAGTTTATCCTTAAAAATAACTATAACTTTAACTTTTATATTATTGTTAATATTATATATCTTAGCGGCAAGCTAATACTCTAAGTTATTAACTTCTTAACCTCCTTCTAAGCCGTACGTTTCTTAAAGGATATATTAGCTAGGAACACATAGAATACCCTTTAATTATACTAAATTAATATCTACCTAGGACCCCCTAATTAAATCGTCTATAATATAGGAAAGAACTTCTTATCTATAGAGTTTTAATAATAAATAAAGGCAATGGCAATTAAGATTAAGGAAGTCCCTATTAAGGCACATAATAGTATTAGAAAAGTAGAGTAATATTATACACTATTACGCCGCGTATATAAGATTATCTCTTTAGAACTAGAGGACGCTAGTAAAAAACTTACCTTGTAAATAGCTATTAAAGCTATTAATAATTTCGCTGGCCTAGATAAACTTGTACCTATATTGCTAGTCTTTAGCGCCTGGAAGACTGCTAAAGAGCTAATTGAGGATCCCCGGCTTGTTATCAAAGAGTGACTTCAACTGTTACTTTTGGAAGCCCAGTCCATTTACAGGACATTGCGGTGATACGGCTAACTGGTTAAAGGACTTTCTTCTGTATTCTTGTCACTCTATACCTTAGGATTTGCTGGGGGAGAGCTATGCGAAGCTCTATGAAATTCCACACTTACATACCGGGTCTTGTACACCTACCACATCAGTCAGCCTCCGCGGCAGCAATTCATAGAAACGAAAAAAGAGTAGCGAACTATAGATTGGCGTATATAATGCTGACACAAAAGCCAGTGTGAGATAATCAGTCACATAATCCACCAGCGTAGCTCCAAGTCCCGATTTGCTAGGAGCCAGCGGTTAGATGATGGTGTTTCTGTGATGTGATTCGTCCTCTAATGATATCTCTCGGCTTGATGCTTAGCTCTGACGTTGTGCGGGTTTCAGCCCTAAACACTAGTCAAGCATCTTAAGCATAAATGACACAGCCACAATGCAAAGCTTAGGTCTGAGCCAAACGGCACACTTGCAATGCCTCCACATTGCCTTGATTGAAAAACTATGCCAGACGTTTTGGTAGAAATTTGAGTTGAAGCCTTGTGTACAATCTTGTGGAAGCAAGGATAACGATTTTCAGGGCTTGGACGACAGATAATAATCATGTGACTGAGGTAGAAAGCAAAAGAATTGACTTAGTGCAAGACAGCAACATATAAAGTAGTTCGGATTGAACCGTCTTCGTTCAATTGGCTGTGAGACCTGTATTCTATTAATAGGGACCAGTTGGCACAGACAACCCATCAACATGCCACGTTCTTCGACGCCATACGTAAAAAGTACAAAGAAGAAAAGTAAAGCATAGAAATACAGAAATGAACAGTGTCAATGCTTAACAGTACTTTCCGGAGCTCTTTCGCGAGACCCAAGCCACGCTGGTGTCGGAGCCGGAGCCGGAGCCGCCTATACCTTTGTTTAAACGCCGAGAAAAATGCAAATGCTGGATCGGAAAGGAAAATGGAGTTATTCAGCCAGCGATGAGGACCCATAGCAGGAAAACTAGGGTATAAAGATTAGCATATTATTTCTTTAGGAAAACATAGAATTATCGAGGAAACTTACATATCATCAGAACTCCAAACATCTTCGCTACGAGCCATCTATTCCCGCTGACTCTACTCCAGTACTTCATCAGCTCCCTCTGGGCGCCCTGCACGTTATCTACCACGTCCTCGGTGTTGGCATCTATGCGCTGGATTTGCTCGCTTTGCTCTGATACCATTTGTGCAAGTTGCCCGAAGATGCTGCCGAGTTCGTTGATGGTGCTCTCGATTGCTTCGATTGCCTGCCCTCGCTGCTGGATGTATGTGTTCTGAGGCTGTGCTTCTTCCATTAACAGGAGTTGGGCGTCTGATTGCGGGGCGCCTCGGGTAAGAGCAGATGAGGACGAAGGTTCGAGGGACAGCAGGTCCTGCTGCGCGGCATTGGTAGTTTGGAATCCAGGCGAACGTCCACGTTGCGGGGCCTGGTACAGAGGTGAGTCTGTTCGCGCGGGATCCATGTTTGACTGGGAGTGCGAGGCAGCGGATGAAACGAAGTTCTCGGTCCGTGAGCGTGACGCCTGGATATTCTTCGTGCGCACTTCTAGGACTTCTTTGAAATTGCCGGACACATCCGCTAGTTTGCCTTGCAGCAGCATCACCACGTTGTTGTTGTGCTCGCCCTCTTGATCCCCTCCGCCCGGACGTGCGTTCGGATGCTGTGCAAGGGAGAGTGACTGTAGAGACTTAATTTGCGAGTTGAGTGCAGAGAGATCTTGCTTGATGATATAGGTGAGTTCCGCGATCTCGACCGGCCGGTCGTCGAAGAGAGTCTTGCGCTTTGCGAGTTGTGCCAGTCGTTCTAGTTTCGCCATTGTGCCGGAGATCCCGCGACCTATCTCGGCGGCCTTACGCGCGAATTCAGAGCGCTGGCGCTGCTGGCTCGATGCGCTGCCATTTGCGGCGGCCTTTTGTGAGTTGGTCAGGAGAGATTGCCGCTGGGCGCCAATTTTAGAATTTGCTTGCCGTCGTTGGGCTTGGGCGAGGATGCTGCGAAATTCGGATGTGCGGTCTTGTATGGATGTGGCGGCCATGACAAGGAGGGTGTAGGTTGAGATGAAGGTTAGAGACGGAGATGGAGGAGCGTGGGGAGGACGCGCTAAGTTTCGAGAAGGCGGGCCCGGAGATGGCGGCAGAGGCTTAAATTGGCTTCACCTAGATTCCCACGAAGTAACTCGGTGCGTGTAAACTTTTCGGGAGGTTGGCCGGGTGAAATAGGCGGGTTGGTGGGTATTGAGAGGATATTGGGCGTGGTTGTAGACAAAGGGCGTGACTTTTTAATAGTCTCCTGGATGTATTCAAACAGATGGCGATGTGTTCGATGACAGGCCGTGCTCAGCCACAATTCATTGTCAGGTTTACGCGGGCGTTTCTGGCGTGAGCAGGCCATAGCTCACTGTGGTGAAATGAGGTCTTTGGCATTCTTAACCACCCTTACCTACACCTCCTCTACAGTACTGATACCCTCCCTCGTTAATTGTAGCAGGCGCTGTTCATCTTAGTGTTCAAGCAGTATCGCAAGTCAACAGCAGGGGTTTGATCGCCATAGAACAGGTTCGCCGCATCATCCTCATCCTCTCTCCACACGAGCCTCGTCTTCTGCACCAAGGCCCTCGGGTCAGCAAACCTCCAGGCTTAGCTCTCGCTGCATATTCTATATCTAATACTACCGCCGGGCCAGCCTCTAGTAGTTCATCGAACCTCATCCGCAACTACTTAATTGCTTGCCTTGCGACACGGCTGCTTTGCTGTCACTCGCTAGGTTTATGCGCTCCGCGCCGCTGCCAGCCCACGGGGCGTCGCCCTTATAACTCCTCTTTGGGAGTGGTGTTGTGTATTCCTCGTTTTACGGAGGGAAAGGGATATTGGTTAGGACATCATGTCTCGGCCATATCAATTTACTGAAGAGTCGTCAAAGTCGCCGCTGTAAGTACATCATTCAGCCGTGCATATGTAGCGCCAGCTAATTCTTCGCAGTGACCCAAAGCCACACAATGTCTTTCAAGCCGGTCAACCGCCCTCATTTAAAACCAATGTTAATCGCATGAAGACAAAACGATGGGTCGAGGCAAAATCTTTCTCATACGATGGCGACGACTGGGGTGAGTATGATGAATACGACGAGTATGGTGCCAACGGTCAGCCGCCTCCTCCGCCTAAGCCTACAGCCCCCACAGGTCCCAGACAGCAAGAGCAGAGTGCCGGCGAGCCAGGGCACAGCTTTACAGATCCGCAAGCGGCCGGCCAACCTCCAATACCACGCAAGAATTCCTTCGACGCTGGAGACGAGCGGAGGGTATTTTCTACGGCGACACCACCACCCTTGGGGACTTTAAACCAGAAGACACAAATTGATACGGCACAAATTCACACAAAAAATGGAACAGTTGGTGAATCTAGTGGAATGTCGCCAGTCACGTCTCTATCTGGACAATCAATTCATCAATACTCTGCGAGCAATGGCCAACGACCGGCGGTTGCTGTGCAAATACCTGCTGTTGTTCGTCAAACAAGTGCAGCGCAATCGGACACAAGTGATACTCCTCAACACCGTCGAGATTTCTCGCCGTCCGCGCTACCTCCACCTCTCCAAACACGAATGTCGCCTGCTCCCAGCATTGCTACTGTTTCGCCAGCAGGCGCACGCTTCCCAACTCGCAAGAGTAGTCTGAGCCAGTCGTCCCCTACCGAGCCCACCGGGTCACCGTTCACTCAGAGCGCGCCCTCAAATATGCCTTCAGCACCGTCTCGGGAACATACCCCGAGCAACGCCGCGAAACCGCCTCCATTTATTAGACCTGCAGACGTCTATAAACGGGTTAATGAGGAGCGCGAAAAGGAAAGACAGTCGATGGAATCTAATCGCCCTAGCTTAGATTCGCTGATGTCCCGTCCTGGCGAAGACGCTGCACCCTCGAAAGGCCCCAAAGAGCGGACAAGTTCTGAGAGTCTTGGCAGACTTAATGGACGACGCCCAAGTCTTGAGCGTCCTGGTGATGGCCATGAAACGGGAAGAACACTTCAGCCAATGCTAGAACCTGTCGCAGAGAGAAAGAGCGAGTACTTGCCAGACTTTAGTCTCCCTGGTCAAGGCGTTCAGTCAACTGCAACCCAACCTGCGCAGTCGTCTCAACCATCGTCGACTTCTATTCAACCAAACCCCCTAGACCGGGTTTCGCAGACCCCGGCCTTGCCACAGGTCCATAGACTATCAACCTTCGGCGATGACTTCTGGTCGAGCGCGACCGCTTCGGGTGCTGCGTCATCACCAGCTACTGGCAACGAAGTTTCAAATCAGCCGCCTTATGGTGATCCGGGCTTCCGATCAGTCGTGGACCAAGCATTTAATCGAACCGATGACTGCTCCGTGCCACCTACGCCAATGTCGAAGCAATCTGAATCTGGAATATCTCGGAGTAACACTGACAGCACTTCTGGTATTAGCCCAATCATGAGCCGCGTTCCAAGCTCTGCAACTTCGGCGTTGAAGGCTAGAAACGCTGAGGCACGAGAGACCTCCACTCCTGCTATCGCTGAAGAAACCAGCGATACTGGCACCCCTCCTTCGAGGCCACCATCCGCAGCTATGCTTGGTAGCGGTTACCAAATTCCTAGGAAACCATCACCCGGCCATTCTCGAAATGTTTCTGGAGGATCGATACCCGGTTCTGCCTCGGCGACTTCACGCTCAGGTCTCAATACCCCAAGTCCGGCCCATAGTCCCGCGAGATCCCCAGCGATTGAACCCCGGAAGCCTCTGCCGGAGCCTGAAGTTGCAGTAATCAGCTCATTGAGCCCCACGTCACCTAACCCCATCGAGGGAGGCCTTGCGGCTCCATCAACAAATTACGCAACTCGAGAAGCTGATATTGCTTCTGCAATGAGACAAAGTCCCGAGAAAGATATTTCTGGACTAGGTGATGTTGAAAAAGAGTCACAGGTTGCTTTCCTTGAATCCCACAAGGACATCAAAGCTCTAACCCTCGAACGTCCCCCACAATCACGATCAGGCTCGCCAAGTAAGGGTAGGGTACAGGAACTAGCAGGGAAGTTCAACGAAATTTCTGAGTCTAGGCGCAACTCTACTCATTCTATTGCTTCCAAGGACAGTGTCTCCTCATGGGAAAGAAGCCAAGAAGACTTAACTCTACCTGCAGCTGGAGCTCAGGGGCTGACCTCACAGGGGAGAAACAACATCCCAGATATTGGCGCAGTAAGGGAAACGCTAGCTGAACGCCCAGTCGCCCATCGGGGAGGGAGTTTCAGACCAAAATTGCCAGGACAGTGGGAATCGTACACGACAGCTGCTACTCCATCTGAAAAGGGTGATAGTAATGTTCAACTTGGTCATGGAGATGCTCGTATCGCCGAGCAGAGAGCTCTCGGAGCACCTATCGGAGCCAGGGGCGAAGCCGACGAGGAAATTGATTTGACTCCAACCACAGCAAAGCACTCTGCTGTTTCCGATTCTTTAAAACCCGCATCTGATCCTCCAGCTGCCTTACAGGCTGCTGGTAACACTATGGGTGAAGCCATTAAAGCATCCGTGGGGATGGGCAAAGGCCCTTCAGATGTTGGGGTGGAGCGGGATACCGAATCCAGAGTACCTACAGAGACACATGGCTATTCTGTTGATGATGTCTACCTCCGCCCCTTACAGCTTGAGAGGACTGCTTCCTCAATTGCGTCGAGTGTACCGCCTACGCCTCCGCCAAAAGACAATTCATTCAAAAATGCTACTCCCGAATCAGAGGACATGCCGCCTCCCGTTCCTCTGAAACAGAAGAGCCCCGAGCCAAGCTCTCCAAAAAACGACGAGCTGACTCCCGCCCGGCCAGCCATGCTTCCGCAACTCAGCACAGATCCTTCACTGCATGACCAGGAGAGTGACAAGTTGCGGAAAGAGATTGTTTTGAGCCTTAGTCCTCTAAAGACATCCGCGGCTGTTGCACCTGAGCCCTCGAGATCTTCATTGCAACCTAATGGCCTTCTCGTAAATAACCGGGACAGCTCAATTCTTCCAGCTGAGTACGAAAGCTACTGGGCTGATGGAGACGTAACGAATCAGCCAACGGAGCCACAGCCATCAAGGTCTTCTAACGAAGTTACTGGTCGGGCCCTTGAAACGATTCCCGATGTTTCAAGTGCACAAATCCCTGCCTCAACTGGAGCTACCACGTCTCCCCCGACCTCTTATGGCGCTAGACCTGATCTGTTAGATCAAAGATCTAGCCTTGAGAGTGACCCTACCAGGTTTAGCCCGCAGTCATCTTTAAATACACAAGCTACGCCAGACGCCAGGCTCTCGCAAACCGCCAAAGAAAAGCCTAAAGCTAGCTCACCTACCCTTCGCCTTGTTGAAAAAGAAGCGGTGAATAAGCTATATATCACTCCTACAACATCATTTGGTCCTAGGCATACGGGCCATACCGTCCAGCCGATTCCCAGCGTTGTTGAACCTGAGCCATCAGCTCAGCGCTCAAGGACACCACCAATGGTCGCGGAGACAAGTACAGGCACATCACAATTTCAAAATACTCGAGAATCAACGCCACCAGGAAAACTTTCAATTGAAGGTCTTCACGTTGTCAATTCCGAAAACCCCGAGGCAGTGGATATTCCACCACGGTTGAGTGCAGAAGTTGTACCAAAGCCGCCGCCAGCACAACCGCAGTCGCCCTCTCACGAGGCAATGCTTATGGGACCACGCCCTCAAGCAACGCAAGTGCGATCTTCTCAGCCTAATTCTATTATGGACAGGCCTCCAGGTTTTAGGGAAATTTTAGCCATAAAATCATCTCCAGATCGTATTGCCACATACAATATGGCTCGAGAGCATTTCGCACGTCCAAATACAGGTCTCAGCACATGGCTTGCTGCAACTGTGGCGGCCAATCCGGATTCTAAGCCTCTTGCGAATCTTGCAATTCGACCGACCATGTCAGCTGCTGGACCCAGCCGCCATAAACCCACGGGATCGATATCTCTTTTCGCCAAGCTCTCAACTCACAACTCACAACAGCAGCCCCAGGCTACGCCTTACTTTGAGCAATACAACGCTGCGGCCTCTCAAATGCCAACCCATGTTGGACCTTCCACTCCCACTGCAGCACCGCAAGGCAACCAGCAAAGTGTTAGTGGGGCAGGCGCAGGAGGCAAAAGCACAAGCCACCAGATGCAAGCCAAAGGCAAAGACTTGCTACACTCAGCCGGAGTATTAGGCGGAAAGGCAACGATTGGCGCCAAGGGTTTATTCGCAAAAGGCAAAGGCCGATTTCGGGTGAGCGGAGGCGCAGATAAGGTAGATAATTAATTTCATCTTCTTCCTACTCTATTATTTCTTTACTGCTTCTAGTACTTGTGATCATTATGATGCGATAGCAGACTGCAACATGTAATTTTCCACGAATGCTTGAATGACGGATGAGACAATGAAGGTGGCCAGCCGCCTGCGGAAGTTTCTCTATTCACTGTCTTTCTTCCTTTGGGCGTTTTTCTGCTTAAGGCTGCTACGTTGTGCTATAGTACAACACGCAACAGCCCTCACAACGTCGTCATGAACCGCCAACTTCTCATGTCCGACCAGGGCCAGCACGACTCTTCTCATAATCAGTACAATGTTAATTTTATTACTCTCTTACTGCGTTCCAAAACCCATGAGAACATGTGTTGATGCGTGTGATATGTAGGCCGCCCGAACAAGTTCAATCTCGTCCACCACCGCTTCCAGAGAGGCTTCCGAAGAACCCGAGTGGGTAACCACACCTGAAAAACATGTGAGGGGGACAACATCATCCGATCCCGGCGATAGAAAGGACAAAAAAGAGAAGAAACGCAGACTCTCATCACCATTTAGTCGCTCAAAGCCTCGGCCCTCCAGTGTTGTGTTACCTAAAAGCCAACAATTGGACTTTACAACACTGTCTATGCATTCCAGAGGCACCCCTCCCAGGGAGACTCCGCCGACGGAAGGCAGCCGTCCCCACTCCTATGCTGCGCCAGATTCGTGGAACATCCAAGATCCTGACCAACAAACCCTGCATTTAACACCGCCGCGCGCTCTTACATCCCCTCCTGACCGTCTTGGGATCCTTCCTTCTCCTGCTAAAAGTGCGTTCTCGCTTGTCCAGCAAGAGAAAGACGGCGATATCCCCCTTGTGCCCCCGATTCCTAAGGGTATGGAAGAGTGGCAGAAGGAGAAGGGAAAAGGTGAGGAGAGCCAGGCACACCGCAACCTGCAGTCCGTCATTAAGCATTCAACACCGCCGGTACTGGAGACCTTCCAGAGACAGAATCCGGGGGATTTAGAGATTTCGCAGAAACCTGTTAGTGTTGATACAAAAGACCCTGTATCAGAAGAGCCACTGGAGAACCCTCCCACAACCGCTGGGGACCTATCACAACCCGCCACGGCTGCTCCGCAGTCCGTTAACCTACCCGCTCCCGGGCCGGGCGACGTCTTGCCCATTCTTCTACCTCAAGAAGAGAATGACGACGAACCGCCTCAGCTCAATCATGAGCCTTTGCTTACCACTGCACTTCCCCAACATCTACGCCAGCCATTAGACATATCGCCGGCTTCTGTGCCCCTAGCATCAGAATCAGGGGATATCTCGCCCGTGGCATCCTCTGAAGATCATCACCGTCTGAGCTTCAATGATGATCAAGAGGACACACCAGCAAGGCAGGAAACTGATTTTACTACCACCAAACCGCAGCACCAGGCTGGGGATCCGGAAGATGTGAGCCCTGTGCTGTCATCACTCGTGACAAGAGGCTTTGCCGGTAAGGAGAATCACAATAGCACTAAATCTGGTGATAGAGAGGATCCTCAAACACCGAAAGACCGCCCGGCGTATGAAACAGAATTGATCGGCGCCGGTGACGTTTCGCCCGTCTCTTCCGAGGGCCATCGAATGCCCGTCTTCGAAGGCGAAGACGAAAAGGCGACGCCGACAAAGCACACGAACAGTAGCGCAAGTAAACATACGCAGAATACTATCGCTAGCGCACAAAACCACATCTCTCGGTATACTCCAGCGCCGCCGGTAATGCAGAAGGAGAACCCTGTGTCTCAGCAGCAGCAAACGGAAAGTGAAGTGCCTAGACCTAGCGTTGATGCTCCGGGTGCGTTTCCAGAGACGCCGGCTGAAACTCCGGATGAGCTTTATAGCCATACAGATACTAAGCCAACTTTCGTTGCACCGCCAGTACCAAAACAGCTTCCTCCACCACCTCCATCTCAGACGCTGAGAGTAATGCAAGCGGTTGAGTATGCTCCAACTAGATCCTCTATGGAGTCATGGGAGCAGGAAAGCATTTCCGAACTACCGCCTCAACCTGACGACGGACCATTCGCCGATAGGTATGAAGTTATTGCGGCGGCGTCAAACGCAGGCCACGAAAGACAGCTACAGGAGTTCAGTGCCCATGTACAAAGCCAAGAACCCCAACAGCAGCCACGAATGCAACCCAGCCCGCTGCAAGTGGCACAGCAAGAAGAGCAGTTAAAACAGGAGCCAGTACCAACTCCAGAGTCAGCGCCAGAACAAGCTCCAAAACATATACAGTCACACGAGCAGGCACCAGTACACGGAGCTTCTAGAAATCTCCTTTCCCTCCTCTCTTCCGCCGTATCAGCCGAAGGAACGCCTACATCTACCACCAGCAACCGCTCCATTTGGTCAAGAGCTTCAAACCATCAGGCTCCTGCTACCACGTCTGCTCCTCGGTATGCAGCGCAAGCACCCATGCAAAGCGCAGATGTTACAAGAGAGTCACAGCCAGAGATACTCTCGCCTGTCCATGATGACGGCTTTGATCTTTATGCGGACCACAATGGCATCGTGAGGGATTTGCATGATGAGAAAACTGGCGAGCCGGTCAGAGTCGCACCTATCCCAGTGTCGGTTGTTCCAGCTTCCGTGCCTACTGTTGCCGAACCTCCAGTACGGCAGCCCCCAATGCCGCTAGAGGTAGTGGTAACACCGAGAGAGAGGGTTGAACAATCGCCGGTGGAAAGGCCGATGAGTTTCATTTCTCTGCCCAGGGACGCAAGAGGAAGACCGCAGGAGCAGATCAATCGAGAGGATATAGTGGAGGAGGAGGCGAGCCGGGACATAACGCCGCAGCCTCAGGCGGACGCTCCAGTGGCAGAACCAGCGGTGATTAGTATCCAGCAATCTAGGGGCGAAGGACAGCCGCAGCGCGTAGCGCCGCGGCCGGAGGAGCACAAGCAGACACCACTCGAAGAGGAGCAGGCGCGTCGAATAGCCGCTGCGGCGGCTGCGAGACAGCCTGAGCGCGGCATGGGCCCCAGCCCTGGCACCCCGCAACAGCAGATAATTCCACCGCAGGCTGGAGAGCAGGTACGACAGCAGGCTGGGCCTGCCCAGTCTATGGGACCTATTGGGCCGCTATCTCAGCAGGCGGGACAGCCTCTGCGTGGCCTGCAGGAACAACATCGGCATCCGCCGCAGCAAGTTAGCCCGGGTCAGCCACTATCACCAGAACAATATATACAGGACCCGCGTATGCAGGATCCACGCATGCAAGATCCTCGAATGATAAACCCCCGCATGCAAGATCCCCGAGCACAAGACCCTCGAATGCAGGACCCAAGGATGCAAGACCCACGACTCCAAGATCCCCGACTCCAAGATCCTCGACTCCAAGATCCTCGACTCCAAGATCCAAGGGTGCAAGACCCACGAGTGCAAGACCCACGAGTGCAAGACCCACGAGTGCAAGAACCCCGAATGCAAGACCCACGAATGCAAGACCCACGAATGCAAGACCCACGAGTGCAAGACCCACGGATGCAAGACCCACGGATGCAAGACCCTCGTATGCAAGATCCTCGTATGCAGGATCCTCGCATGCAGGATCCACGTATGCAGGACCCTCGCATGCAGGGCAGAATCACAGGACAACCCT
>Ga0307515_10003604_pt1 | contig 32518 bp, 8 predicted proteins | sample 17_EM_MG_FD_194513 | JGI IMG/M metagenome (GOLD analysis project Ga0307515, IMG submission 194513) | Populus trichocarpa ectomycorrhiza microbial communities from riparian zone in the Pacific Northwest, United States - 17_EM | ecosystem: Host-associated > Plants > Roots > Unclassified | place... | reverse complement strand
ACTTCTAGTACGACCTGCTAAAAGGTCGGAAGTTGGGGATTACAGACTTATTACTAACTCTATATACTTATTTAAGTCTTAGTACGGTTTACCAGAAGTTATAGACGCAAATATAGACCTTTACGGAACCCCCTATCCTTAACCCCCCTAAACCCTAAACCTCTTCGGACCTTACGGAAACCCCCTACCCTTCTACAAACCATTACAAACCCGTTAATCACCTTTACGGACCACTACAAGACCCCTTAAACTGTTACGGACCCGCTAATTAATTTTACGGACCATTATAAGACCTCCTCCACCCGCTATAAACTACTACGACCCGCTATAGCTTATACAGATATATAACGCTATATAATATGGCAGATACAAGCAAGCAAATTAGCGAAGGTTAAAAGAAGTGGAGCCAAGGAGTCGACCTCACGTCTATAGATAACGTCAACAACTATATTAATTTTAAAATCCTTAAATATAGATACTATAAGCTTCTAAACGACGACCTATAGGAGCAATATAAGGAAGACTTTGCGGACTTTACGGAAGCTATTCTTAAGGCTTATAACCCTACTACTATCCATAACCTACGAACCCTTTTACGTCACCAAGGTATATAGGTTAAAAAGGATAAACGAGTTACTATTATACGGTCCTTATACAATATAATATAGGAGGAGGACCAAACGGAATAGACTAAAGAGAAAATCCTAGACTAGGTTAAAGCCACTAATAATCTCTCTGCTTCTCCTAAACTTAATAGTATTGCTAGCCTTATACCTAACCTACTTAACTAAATTTGTCCTACAAACCTAAGTAATTTTAGAATTAATCTTATGGGCCAAAGCATACCTAGTACCTAAGTTACGGACCGTAATACCCCCGTAAACTAAAATACAGACTAAAACCCTTCTGTTAATAAAGCCACAGATCCGCAACACACCTAAGCAAAGACCTATAGCAAGGAACTAGCTAACTTAGCTAAGCTCTATACCAACAAATCTAAGTACAGCGGTGAAAATGACAATTTTAACTTTAAACTAACCATCTTTACGGACCTTTGCCAAAAGGCTAATATTCCTAAACAAGAGTTCAGCCAAGCCTACTCTACTATACTGCGCGACCTAGTACTCAACCACTACTACACCAACCTCAAGAGCAACCCCCTTGGTGTTCCCTTTAATAAGCTATGCGAAGCTACCCATAACTACTTTAAAGGACCAGAATACAGGCGTAATATCCTTACCCAATGGAATGCGACCAAGCTACGGACCGTAATTAACAAGAACACTAAAAAATCGACTATAGAGTGCCTGCAAATTCTTATTAAAGACCTCCGGCACCTACAGCACGGCCTTAACGCTAAGCTTTAAACAGACGACTTCCTACACAATAAACTTATTACGGCCTGCCAGGAAGTAAAGCCCTATAAGTACGCCTATTATAAGCCTACAGACACCTTAGCTGGCCTTATTAATGATCTACACTCCTCTATTATAATATATGAAGTCTTAAACCCACCAGGCAGCACTTAAGCCTTCACTACGGATATTTAATATCCGCAAACAGACTTAGACGTCTACTTTACAGACCGCCGCTACCACCAGCAGCACCCATACCGACCAAGTCCTACCTATAACCCCCGCAGCAACCCCCGTACAAAAACATACCCCCATAAACAAACTAGCCAGAAGTGCTTCGTGTGCAGTAAGAAAGGATATTAGTCTATAAGGCATACCCAGGAAGAACGTAATAAGTCCAGGAAGAGACTTAATAGCCGTATTAACTAGTTTATTTTGGAATATAAAGGAAAGGAAGTAGAAGAGCCCCCTAATAAGTTAATAGAAGCCCTTATAATTAACTTTAACTCAGACGCTTAGGAACAAGAGACCTTAAAAACATTCCTAACTACTTTTAGACCTTTTACGGACAGCCAAGCCTTTAATATTATAACCGTATTAGCCGACCGTTCCTTTATACACTTAGTTACGCCTAAAAACCATTCCATAAGTACCCCTATTACGGACGTTATAGATTATAAGCAGGACCCATTTACATATATTACTACAGAACGCTATACCCCTAAAGAATTCTACAGCGTTATAATCGATATAGGTGCCTCTAAGAAGTCTACTACAGGTTACGGACAATACCTTACATATAGGACCACCATAAATAACAATACGGACATTAATACTACGCAAAATAGGGCCGTAAACGTCCAATTCGGCATTAGCTCAACTGCATTAATTAGATCAGTTGCAGTTAAGACCCTAATTAGCCTAGTTAACTTCCATATAGTAAAAGCAGACACCCCTTTCCTACTCTGCCTTGCGGATATAGACAGGTTACAGGTATACTATAATAACGTTACGGACACCCTAATTGGCCCCGTAACTACCCTAGGAAGCAAGTATATTACCCTACTAATTATACAATAATTTAGACACCCATTCCTTATATAGGGAGAGACTTTACGGACCTATATTTAGGAATCTTTCGACTATAACCCGTGCTACCTTAGCAGTACGGAAATCCACCACCTACACCGCCGTTTCGGCCACCTATTAGCCGAAAAGCTATATAGAGTCCTTAAACGTTCTAGATATAACAACGTTAATAGGAAGGCAATTAACCACCTAACTAAATACTGCTCCTACTACCAGAAATACAGACGTTCCCTAGGCCGATTTAAGTTCACCCTTTATAAGGATCTTAACTTTAACCATTTAGTATACGTAGACATTATGTATATTAACGGCAGCCCAGTATTATATATAATTAACAAGGTAACCCACTATTAAGCCGCCCGTTGGTTACAAAATATATCCGCAAAGTACACTTAGGATATTTTACGGACCTGCTGGATTAACATATACGTTAGACCTCCTAAGTATATTACCCACAACGCCGGTAGGAACTTTATTAGCAAGGAATTCCAGCAGTATGCTACGGCCATAGCTATATTAACAAAAGCCGTTCTAGTTAAGGCGCATTAGTCTATTAGGCTTATTAAGCAAGCTTACCTAGCCCTATAAAGAGCTTACCAGATTATTACGGACGAGTATAAGGACATCTAAAAGGAACTAGCTCTATAGATAGCCGTAAAAGCCATTAACAACACTACTGGCCTGGATAGACTAGTACCTACCCTCTTAGTCTACAGAGCCTACCCAAGGATAAGTAACCTAGATCCTCCTGCCCCGTCTATTACAGAACGAGCAGCTACAATACAGAAGGCGATGGCTAAGATAGTTAAGCTACGGGCTAAATAAGCTATTAATAACGCCCTACACTACTATAACGGACCTAATATAACCCTAGTATATAACCTCCCGCTTAACTCTAAAGTCCTTATATAGCGTAAAAGCGGCAAGTAAACTGGACCCTACTATTTACTAGCTATAGAAAACAAGACGTACTATATATAACTTCCTAGCGGCCCGACTAGCTTTAGGAGCACGTCCATAAAACCCTACTTTCGGCCTAAAGACACCCATAATATCAAGCCAGATAAACTAGAAGCAACCGCCGAACCAGATAAACTAGAAGCAACCGCCAAATCAAATAAGCTAGAAGCACCCTTACCTACCCTAGAAGTCCTCCAGAAACCCACTAAACCCGCTATACCTACCATAAAGCGCGGTCAAGGACGCCCCCAAAAGCACCCTATAACTAAGAACACTATAATAAAGACTTACCTAACCTCCGCAGGAATATCCGCAAGGCAATCTCTACCTACGGATATATCAGTTCTAGTATAGGAAACCCCCTTTACGGACTTACAACGTAAAGAGATCAACAGACTACTTAAAAAGGGCGTCTTTGCGGTTATAATGGAGAAAGACATTCCGCAAGGCGTCCGTATATTTAACTTACACTTCGTTAATAAAATTAAGCACCCAGGTACTAACAAAGCTTTTAAAAAATTAAGGCTTATTATACAAGCCTATAATAACTAAGGGAAGGGCTTAGTCCTTACGCAATCGCCTATAATTTAATAAGTTAGCCAACGGATTATACTTACACTTATGCCCGGACTACAGCAAAGCAAACCCATAGCTCTTTACCTACGGGATATCTCATAAGCCTATATGCAGTCTAATACCTACCTAAGTAGGGACATCTTCATACGGCCACCCCCCGAGCTCAACCTACAACTAGGAACAATCCTATAGGTCGTAAAACCTCTATACAGAGTACCAGAAGCTAGAAACTATTAGTTTAAGACATACCACTAGCACCACGTTAGTAAACTCAAAATAAAACAGTCGACCTACGACCCCTGCCTCCTATACAGCCTATTAAACGGCCTTAGTATTATTGGACTCTAAACAGACGATACCCTATTCCTAGCAGACTAGACCTTTACGGACGCTAAAGAAACTAAACTACAAAAGGCCAAGTTCTTGGCAAAGCCGCAAGAGCAGTTAACTAAGTAGAATCCAATCAAGTTTAATAGAGGCCTAATTATATAAAAGGGCAACCTAATTAAGCTAACTTAAGAACGCCAAGCCTAAAACCTAAAGCCCGTTATAGTAAAGCCTATAGACCTTACCAGTTTCCGCAGAGAGACCCATAAGACCGTAAATACAAAGGACTAATACGCTATATAGCGTGCAAGAGGCGCCTATATAGCCACAGTCTACCAACCCAAATCTGCCTATAACTTATCCTTTGCGGCCCAGGCAGTAGATCTATAAGAAGAAAATATCAAGCAGCTTAATAAGCGCATTTAATGGCAAATTAATAACGCAACAAGAGGACTTACTTTTATACCACTAGACCTAAATTCCCTTAGTGTAATGGCATTTACGGACGCCTCCTTTGCTAATAACAAAAACCTATCATCACAAATTGGCTTTGTAATTATACTTACGGACCGCAATTAGGACGCAAATATACTGCACTAGTCTTCAATTAAGTGTAAATAAGTAACCCGCAGTGTACTAGCTTCTAAGCTATATATACTAGCCCATAGCTTTAATATAGTAGCCATAATTAAATTAACGGTCCAGAAGATTCTATAACTAGAGCAGTTACCCCTAGTTCTATACACCAATTTAAAGTCCCTCTACGACTACCTAGTCAAACTAGGTATAACATAAGAGAAGAGGCTTATAGTCGACCTTATATACTTACATTAGGCCTATAAACGGCGCGAGATTACGGAGGTCAAATGGATTAGCAGCAGAGATAACCTAGTAGACGCTATAACTAAGGCAAAGCTATATTAAGCTCTTAAAACCCTAATTAACACAAATAAGCTTAACCTAAAAGTTATAGAATGGGTAGAACGGGACTAACAGAGCACCTACGGTACGTCTACGGCCCATTAGAAGGCCGTACGGCTCATTATACGGTACAGGTAAAAAACGGTGGAAAGCTACGGTGGGACTTAGTAGACTTACGTAACCCGCCAAATTTTACAGGGTAGTCAAATTAACCAATCACAATTTTCCATCCCCGGGATGGAAAATCGCCATTAGCTCGCTTAGCACTAGCGCCTTAGCGGCCCTCACAATCCAACTTATAGCTCGTCTACTGCCCGTTAAAAGGCCGTACGGTTCATTCTACGGACCGTAAGCAGAACTTACAGCCAGCTTAGGGCACCGTTTGGAAGGCAGCCTAGACGGCACCTCGGGGGAGATTTCCTATATATTTTCCTTTATATTCTATAGTTTTATTAAAGCAATTACGGAGGCTGTATACAGGTAGTTTTATTTTTTAAGTACTGCCAGTATATAATTACAGCACCTATTATACCAAACGCGTGCTTACGCGTTCAGTACACCAGGTACGCGTTTACGCGTTTAGTGCACCAACCACTCACTTACGCGTCTAGTGCACTTATAAGGCACTAACTAATTAAGGGGGGGGTGCATCAGTATATAGACCACGTAGTCTGCTTTATACAATCAACAGTCACCACCATCCCAAAGAGCATACGATACTATACGTATTTCGTGCCCCGGGATACGGCTCACTCGTGCTATTAAGTTAGTACGAACACTAAATAACCCTGCCCTATAACTCTATAGGGTTTACCCCAATTTAGCTAGAAATGGGATACTTACCCTATATAAGCTTTAACTAGAAAAGACTAGAAGAACCCTAGATTATATAAGAAAAGCTATTCTATAGTAAGGCCTAATAATACACTAAGCGCTTAGAGGAAGCCTAGACAGTAGCCTATAAGAACCTAAAAAAAGCCTAAAGATTAATAGAATAGTAGGCAAACAAACACTATCAAGAGCCTAACTTTGCCCCTAGCAATATAGTCTAGGTTATAATAAGAAATTAAAAAACTAAACAACCCAGCCGTAAGCTAAACTACTAGATGGCAGGGCCGTATAAGGTCTTTAAGAAGATAGGCAACTCGTACAAGGTAAAGCTCCCAGATTCAATTAGGGTGCACCCTATCTTTTCGCTAGATAAGCTACAGAAAGCTATAAACAACCTATTGCCCAGATAAAAGAACGAGCCTCCCCTGCTAATTTAAGTAAACGGTAACGATAAATAGGAAGTTAATAAAATACTGGCCTGCAAAATAGTATGGGGAATATTAAAATACCATATTTAATAGAAGGGCTACGACTTAGACCCAACCTAGGACCCTATATAGAACTTTATAGGCTACCCCTAAAAGCTTAAAGAGTTTTATAACTAATACCCTAATATACCTAGACCCCTAAAGTACCTAGATAAGTAGATAGAATATTAGCATAATAAAGATAATAAGTTACTAGAGGAGTATAGGAATAAGAACGCCCTAAAGCCCTAATATAGCTATCTGCCAAATTCTGCTATATTCTGCCGTTTTCTGCTAGTACCGTAAAATTCCAGATGTCCAGGAACTTTAACCGCCGGTTAAAGTTGTCTAATTAGTTAGATCCATGCTAAGCCTTTTAACGGCTACTCTTCCTAGCTTAGTGCCTCCACTTAACCTATAATTGTCTTTTGTACTTAATCCGGACGCACTCGTGTCCCCTTATCCTCCTTATCTTATATTTTATAATCTTACGTTTTTTTATAAGCCTAGTGCTACCCTATCTTTAACTAAGCCTAAGGGTAGGCTTTCTTTTAAAGAGGGGGGTAATGTAACGGCGCTATCGCACGTTACCTACTAAATTCTGCTATATTCTACTAACCTATAATTAGCTCGCCCAGAGCTAGCGCCTTAGCAACTCACCTTATATATTTATTTACATCAGTCCTAGCGACCCCCTTTTCCTTCTCCTTAGCTTAGTATCTTCGTAATACAGCATTCTACAAGCTTTGGTTCAGAGGCATTTATATAAGCCGTAATATAATAGGTCTAAAAAAAAACCTCCTATAGAAATAAGTAATGAAGATTCTATATTTACTTTTTCTCCCCCTTTTCCTTCTCCTGGCCCGTTTAGGATAGGAGAAAAAGAGGACATCCTTAGTCTTCTCCTGAAAAAGAAAACTAAAAACCTATAAAAAAGATAATAAAACTAACGACTACTACGGATAGTATACCTAGTATACCTCCCTCTTCCCTTTCTCCAGAAGAATATCTATACAAGGCTTTAAGAAGCCTAATCCAGGCCTATAGAGGGCTGGAAGGAGAAGAATAAGAAGAACAAGTTGGACAGCTAGTGGACTATATATAAAATATCCTAATAGGAAAAAACCCCTTTACAAAAGAAGAAGAAGAAGAAGAGGCAAAAGAGGTCCTAAAAGGACTAGTAGAAGAAGTAAGAGCTCTCCGGAAGGAGGTAGCTCCTATTAAAAAAACTTACGCAGAAAGGCTAAAGAAGGACCTCCCTCCTTCTTCGTCCTCCCTACCCTCCTTATTACCACCTTCTACCCCTTCTCCTTTTAGTAGGAGTTCTACTTCTACTAGAAGTAAGAAAAAGCAGCTATAAGAAAGGAAGCTAGTTCTAATTACGGACGAAAAGGACTAACTTCTAGATACCTTCTCTATACGAAACAAAGTTAATTAACTATTTGCATTAAAACTACAAGTAGAAAAGCCAGTACTAGCGTCTATAGCTAGAACTAAAGGAAAATAAAATATTCTCCTTATAACTACAGAAGAGTATAATGTAGATTTCCTAGTTAAATATAAGGAGATCTAGTATAACTGCTTTACCTTTTAAAGAGAACAAAAACTAGAACCTTGGGTTTAAATTATAGCCTATAGGGTTCCTACCTTACCTTTTCTAGAAGAGGGGGGCTCTAAGCTTCTAAAAGAAGAAATTAAGACCTTTAATCCTATAAGGATATAAGGACTACCTAGATGGATCTTATCTAGTGTAAAAAGACACAATCCATAAACCAGATTTGGCTCTATAGTTTTTACTATAGAAAGTAAGGAAAAAAGACAAGAAATCCTTAAGCAAAAAGAGATCTTAATTGCAGGTACAGCTACTAAGGTAGTAAAATACCTCGAAGTCTCTCCTACTACGCAGTGTACTAGCTGTTAAAAATTTGGCCATATAGGAGATAGATGCTCTACTAGAGCCTATAGGTTTTGTGCAGCTGTACATTTATCTAAAGACCACTCCTATTCTACCTATATAATAATAGGCAAGCCCTATAAGCATACCACCCCTCTTTGCATTAACTGTAAAGAAAACCACTTTACTAATAGTAAAGACTGCGAGGTTCTAAAGGCAGCTAAGCTAGTAAATAGTACTAGCTTAGAGGGTTTTATAGAGGAATAAGACGAAACAAATAGGATTCTAGAAGGAGGTAACTCCTACTAAACTCTTAGAAAAAAGATATTAGAGAGCACAAGGATAGAAATAGATTGTAAAAGGATAGGGACAGGTGTTAGGATTTCCTATAGTTTTTCCTACCGATTTCTCATTCCCTAGTAGTTTATAAACTATTAGGACATAGCTACTAGTATATATTAAGCTGCCTAGAAAGGATTCATGTATATAGAACTATAGCGCCATAGCCTAAGGCTGCATGCGCAGTATTGTACGTAGTATAATATAACGGATAAAAAAATATAAAAAAAAATACCTATTTAACGTGCTCCCTATACTCTTATTTAGTTATTAAGTAGATAATAATATTGTTAAGGTATACCATAACAAATTCATTAAGGTATTCTCCTAATATACTATTAATTCGCTTCTGGAACGTTATTAATGCGTTTATAAGTCCGAATTATATAACTAATAGCTTATATAGTCCTTCCTTTAATCTAAAAGCTACTTTCTATTTATCGCCTTTCTTAATTCTAATCTGATGGTATACCTATCTTAAATCTATCTATATAAAGATTTGCGCATTACCTATCCTATCTTAAATTTCGCTAATTAAAAGTAAAGGATACCTATCCTTCCTAGTAATGCTATTTAACTGTTTATAGTTAATATATAGCCTAAGCTTTCTATTCTTCTTTAGTACGAATAGTACTGGATATCTCGTTAATAACTATAACGGTTTAATATATCCCTTTTATAGATTCTCTTAAATAAACTCTTTAAGTGCTTTTAACTCTTCTTTAGTTAGCTTATAGATTAGAAAGAACTTTAGACTTATTTCTAGTTCTAATTCTATCTTATAGTCCTATACTATATACTTTAACAGCTTTTTACTTTCTAGGCTCCATAACTTTTTACTATACTTATAATATCTCTTTAGTATATAGGATAACCCTTTCTTAGTTTTCTTATATATCGCTCCAACTTAGTACTATACTATCTTAGTTACTATATACTTCTTATATTATTAAGTATCTCTAATATTAACTTAACCTATAATCTAATTAATCTTTAGATTATATTTCTGTAACTAAGGTATTCCTAATACTACCTTATTATGTCCTAATAGTAGGATATTAAAAAACATCTTAATATATCTCCCTTTAATAGTTATTTAAATAAATCCTATTTTAAGGTTAATAATCCCTCCTCTATAGGTTATTGGATCTCCTAAAATTATAACTAATAAATAAGGGTGCTCCTTCTGTCTATAAGATAGTCCCATCCTTTTTACTACTACTAGTAAAATATAGTTTCTTATTACTCTACTATCTATTAGTACTTTAAACTACTAATCTTACTAATTAACTCGTAAATTTAGGTATTATTCTTAAATTCCTTTAAGGGTCTAAGGCTCTACTACTAGCTCCCTCTAGTCCTATAGGCCTTTACTTTTCCCAACTATTAGCTGCTTAATCCCTATATACTTAGCTTACTCTTTAGCTAATACCTAGTTTACTTTTTATCCTCTATATACCATAAACACGTATTCTTTAGGCACTTCTACTACTATTATCCGTCTAAGTATTCTTCCGTAAGGAATCTTTCTAGTTAAAGTATTAAGTCTCCTAACTTCTAAACTTCTATTAAATACTATCTATATATATACTTAGCATTTCTATACTATCGCTTTATTAGCGCCTAATATATCCTTATAGGGTACTTCTAATTCTTTTCTTTTGGATTCTTGTATATATTATATATATTATCTATATATATAATCCACGTTAATATATAATACGCTAGGTGTTTTTGGTTAACTCTTAGCTTATCCTTATCCTTAAGTTTAAACCTCTATTATATTAATCTAAATGTTAGTGTTTTATTTACTAGTACTAAGATGCGTTACTTACTTCTCCAGTCCACTAATCTCTCCTTTAGATCTTTTATTGTTATAATTAAGGCTCCTTTAATATAATTTATGGCCTTCTCTATAATTGGGTAGTCCTAAATAACTTATTTATCTAACTATATATAGAAATCTTCCTACTTATTATTATATCGCTATTTATATCACTTTTAGTATAGCTGTTGGAGTATATATAGTCTGTCCATAAGGAAGTATCTTATTACTATATTATAATAGCCCTTTATATGCCGTTCTTTAAATCTAGTTAGAATTCCTAAATCCTTTTCTTATTCTAGTTTGTCTAACCATTTTACTCTTAGCATTTCTACCCTTAGCCTATTAGTAACTCTTTATATAGGTGCCCTGTCCTTTATACGTCCTAGTATACTAAATCTCTTATCTAGTTTCTGTTCTTGCTATATAATAATTCCTCATCTAAATTCTTCTATAGTTTCTTTAGTATCTTATCTTATAAGTAGATCCTTAAAGTCTTCTTACTTAATCTTATTATTATTGATTTCTTTAATAGTCCTTATTTATACTTTAAAATCTTAGTCCTATAGGATTCTTAATCCTAAGCTTGCTTCTTTCTTAAGCCGTACTCCAGCCTTAGTTTAACTAGGCTTCTATAGTGTTCTTATCTCATTTTAAAAGTCTTAAATCTTACTTATCTTGTCTTAAGAGTCTTGTGCCTGTAGGAAACTCTATCTTAAGCTTATTCGTATATCTTTAAACTAAGCTACTACTCTGCTCTATTGGTTATCGTCCGTTATAGGTCCTTAAGCTTATCTTATCCCGTCTTAGGAATCTTAATTATCTCTTATCTTGTCTTAAGAATCTTAAGCCTATGGCCTTTTACCTCTATTAAGTAGTAAGCTAGCACTAGCAGTTATCTACTTACTTAATCCTTTTTATTGAACATTTCTCCTTCCGTTTTATAAAGCGATAGATGCCGTATCTAATAGTATTATAATACTTATTACTAATCCTTGTTCTGTAAAGGTTTTAGTCTTTACCTTTATTATAATTTCTCTAAGGTCTATATACTTCTAGTAAGCTGCCTTTATTACCTTATTATTACTAAATATTTCGCCTATATTAAATTTATCGTCCTTAATATCCAATCTATAAGATAGTTTATTAGTTCCTCTAAACTTTATTAATTTTGGCTCCTATAGCTAATAGCTTGCGCTATACTTAGCGTCTTTATAAATTTAGCATGCGTTATTATAATAAAACACAAAACTTTTAATTAAACACTCTTTGGTTCCTCGTAGTATACTATTATCCCTTTATATATATATGTCGTCTGCTAGTCTAGTTCCCTTTACTATATAGTTACTTTAACTATCTTTATAGTTTCTAGCGAAATAACCCTACTTTCCGTAATTTATATAAGCTTTATCTTTAAACCATTTTTCTTACTATAGAGTCCGCCTAAATATCTTCTATTATTAAGATCCCTAGTTTAGCCTTTACTCCTTAGGTCTATAATTACTTAATTCTTACCCTCTAGGTTTCTATAGTTGTTTTATCTATCTCTTATAGGTTTCTTTAGTACTACTTAGGTCCATTAGCTCTGCGCCATACTATAGTTTCTAACTTTAACTTTATTGTTACGTACTTTGCGCCTTATATAACTATAGAACTCTATTTTAACCCCTCTTAGTCTATTCTCTTTAGTAGATCCTATTATTAATCTTAATTACTTAATTAATTAATTCCCTTAGAGTGTCCATATCTTCTATTAGGATAATTACGTCCTAGACTTTTACTTTAAGTCCTTGTTTGTACTATGCCATAAACGCCTTATTATTCTATTCGACCTATATAGCCAATATTTAAAACTATATTATATACTCGATTGCTAAAGTTTATTATATTAAGTTTTAAAGCTTTTTTCCCGCTATAGTAGTCGCTTCCAGGTCTCTAAATATTTGCGTTAGTTATTCTATAAACCCGTTCTAGCTAGTAAATATATATTATACTTCTTAATTAGTAGTTGCTATACTATATTCTTGTGCTTCTATAAGGTAAAGTTTAAACCACTTAAGTGCCCTTTCTGTTAGGAACAATCCTGTACAGGCTACTTAGTCTATAGCTATTGCTAACCTCCCTCCTTGCGTAACCTTAAAGTGTATTTATATAAGGAATCCCTTAAGCTTTAACTTCTTCCCTAAGAATCGTTTAATTAAGGGTAATTTAACCTTAGCTACTCCGATCCCGTTAATCCTTTCTTTAAGTATTCTATTATTGTCTGTTAATTAATTAACTATTTCCTATAGCTATCTAATGGTAATTAGTTACGAGTTAGTGTCTGCTATACTAGTATCATTACCTAATCCTAAAGTAGTTACTGCCGTTAACGGCGTTATAGCTGCTGCTTTTAGTAGTATATTGTTTAACTTTATTAATACTATAACCTTAGTAGTAAATATATAATAAAGCCTTATAGGAAATACTACGGTAGACTTATTAATAGGCTAGGTATATAGGTAAATAAGAAGTTAATAATATAATAATAACTAGTGAAGTGGTTGCCTAATAGATTAACTCTAATTATATTCTAAGATTTACTACAAAGAAGAGAACTATTTAGGTAGAGACTGTAGTCCTTTAAATACACAAGACTGCGCCTAAGAAATGTACTAAGTACGTCAGTACGTTAGTACGTTAGTACGTCGTGTTTCTACGTTTCTACGTTCCTATGTTCCTAAACTTATAACGTAACTAACTACGTAACTCAGCTACCCCTTATCCTATAGCTTGATCGGTTTTAGCGCCTTCCGTACTATCTTAACTAACCCATTTATATATCTTCTTAGTAGTCGTACTACTGCCGATATAAGGTCCGTAACAATTTGCTTATTTTTTATACTAGTTTATTAAATTAGTAACTTTATCTAGCTAGATATAAGAAATATAAATATAAAATAACCTATTAAGAAACTTAACTAGAAGAACGCTCGCCCTTATAAGGTTAAGAAGGTTATTGTCTCTTACGCCTATTAACTAAAACTCCCTAATACGGTTAAAATCTACGCTATATTCTATACATTAGTCCTTTACTCTACTACCTCTATATTAGGCGCCCTATCTAAATAAATATAGGACCCTCCCCTACTAGTTAAAGTAGATAGTAAAAATAATTACTTTATTAAAAGGATCAATATTATTAAGTATAATAAAAGGAAACGCTAATATATATACCTTATAAAATAGAAAGGCTTTATTAAGCCTTTATAGGAACCTATTAACTTTATAGAACTTATATAAGCCATAAAAGACTTTTATTACGGACGCTTTAAGTATAATATTACGACTACTTAGAGAAGAGTTAGAAGAAGCTAGTTAGTTAATACGGGCACAGTCTAGTATAGAGCCGATAGAACTATGTAATAAGGAATGGTAAGCGAGTTATATAATGTTATACGCAGTATACGAAGTGTACGAAGGGAACGTACGTACAATGCGTATTTTACGTACATCACGTATAAAGAAGGATTTCTTAGGAGTACGGTTGTGTATTTAAAGGACTATAGTCTCTACCTAGATAGTTCCTTTCTTGTAGTAATTCTTAGAATACAATTAGAGTTAATTTATTAGGCAACTACTCTACCAGTTATTATTACGTTGTTAACTTTATTTGTATCACCTATACACCTAGCCTATTAATAGGACCTGCTGTAGTACCTACTACAAGGTTCCGTTATATAATTACTACCTAGTTACGGTATTAATAGAAAGTTAAATAATATGCTACTAAAAGCAGCTACTATAACGCTATTAACGGCAGCAACTACTTTGGGAAACAATACTAGTATAGTAGATACTGACTTATAATAACCTGTAACGGTTAAACAGTTATAAGAGATAGTTAACCAATTAACGGAAAATAATGCGATACTTAAAAATAGGATTAATAGGATAGGAGCAGTAAAGGTTAAGTTACTATTAATTGAGAGATTTTTAGGAGAAAGATTAAAGTTTAAAGGATTCCTTACGCAAATACACTTTAAAGTCACATAGGAAGGAGCGAAGCTAATAATACCTATAGATTAAGTAGTATACACAGAACTGTTCTTATTAGGAAAGGTACTTAAATAGTTTAAACCTTACCTTACGGAAATATAGGTGAATGGTATAACGACTACTAACTAAGAGGTACAATTCGTATTCTCTAGTTAGAGCGGATTCGTAAAGCGACTTATATAAATGTTTAAAGACCCAGAGGCAACAACTATAGCGGAAAGGAAACTTTAAGATATTATGCAGCAAACCTTAGCAATTAAGTATACCATGCAGTTTTAGACACTAGCTATATAAGTTAAGTTAAATAATAGGGCGCTTATGGCACAGTATAAATAGGGACTTAAAGCTAAAGTCTAGGACGTAATTATCCTAATAGAAGATGCGGATACCCTAAGGGAACTAATAGATTAAGCGATTAAGATTAACAATTAGATCTACTAAAGGGAATAAACTAAAAGAGGTTAAGATAGAGTTCTATAGTTATATAAGACGTAGAGTACGCAATAACTAAAGCAGAATTAGAAAATATAGTATAGCGTAGAGCTAATAGACCTAAGCGGTACTAAAGAAACCTATAAGAGATAGGCTAAGAAACTATAAAAACCTAGAGGTTAAGGATTAAGTAATTATAGGATTAAGAAGCAGAGGCTAAACTAGGGATCTTAGTAGCAGAAGATGTTTAGGCGGACTCTATAGTAAAGTCAATGGTTTAGAGACGGAGCTTATATAAATTATAGAAAACAGGGTTACTTTACTAGGGATTGTAAAGATAGTTAGAATTACTATATAATAAAGGGAACTAGACTAGCAGACGACATACACGTATAGAGGGATAATAGTGCACTACGAGGAATAAAAGAGTGTTTAATTAATAGTTTTGCATTTTGTTATAATAATATATACCAAATTTATAAGGACGCTAAGTACGGCGTAAACTATTGGCTATAGGAGCTAGAATTAATAAAGTTTAAAGGAACTAATAAACTATTACGTAGATTAGATATTAAAGATGACGAGTTTAATATAGGCGAAATATTTAGCGATGACGAGGCAATAAGGGTAGCTTACTAGGAGTATGTAGACCTTAAGGACGCAGTAATAGAAGTAGAGATTAAGACCGCTATAGAGCAAGGTTTAGTAACGGGAATTATAACACCGTTAGATACGGTATTTATCGCTTTATAAGACGGCAGAAAGAGTATCCTAAAGGGATTAAGTAAGTAGATAATTACTAGTGCTAATTTACCACTTAATAAAGGCAAAAGGCTAAAGGCTTAAGATTTTTAAGATAAGATAAGGGATACCTAAGGACCTATAATAGACGAAAACTAATAGAGTAGGGCAGTGGTTTAGTTTAAAGATATATAAATAAGCTTGGGACAGAGTTTCCTAAAGGTATAAGATTCTTAAAACAAGATAAGTAAGATTTAAGATTTTTAAGATGAGATAAGAACACCCAAGCCTAGTTAGACTAAGGTAGGAGTAAGGCTTAAGACAGAAGTAAGCTTAGGATTAAGAATTTTATAGAACTAAGACTTTAATATATAAATAAGGACTATTAATAAGGGAATTAAGAAGTAAGAAGACTTTAAGGATCTACTTATAAGATATGAAAAGAAAAAAACTATAGTAGAATTTAGAGTAAGAATTACCTTATAGCAAGAACAGAAACTAGATAAGAGATCTAGTATACTAGGTTATATAAGGGATAGAGTACCTATATAAAGAGTTACTAATAAGCCTAAAATAGGTATACTAAGAGCTAAGTGGCTTAACGAACTGGAATAAGAAGAGGATTTAGGGATCCTAACTAGATTTAAAGAATAATATATAAAAAGTTGTTACAACGTAGTAATAAGAAGATACTTCCTTATAGATACGCCGTATATACTTAAGGGGTTATACTAAAAGTGGTATAGATAGCAATATAACGATAAGTGGGAAGATTTCTATATATAGCTGGATAAAAAAGTTATCTAAGACCACCCAATTATAGAAAAGGCTATAACTTATATTAAAGGAGCCTTAAATTATAACGTTAAAGGATTTAAAGGAGCAATTAGAGGACTAGAGAAGTGAAAGATAAATCTTAGTACCTGTAAACAAAGTCGTAACGCTTAGATTAACACGAGAAAGGTTTAAACTTAAGGATAAAGATGAACTAAGAGTTAACCTAAGACACTAAGCGTATTATATATTAGTATGGATTGTATATATAGATAATATATACAATATATATAGAGCACTAAAAGATAAGAACTAAAAGTACCTAATAAGGATATATTAGGCACTGGATAAGGCAAAATACAGAAACGCTAAGTATATATATAGTTGGCACCCCATAGAAGTTTAAGGATAAGGGGACTTAATACTTTAACTAGGAAGATTCCTTACAGAAGAATACCTAGATAGATAATAATGGTAGAAATATCTAGAGAATACCTATCTATAGTATATTAAAGACAAAAAGCGAATTAAGTATTAGATAAAAGTAGACTAAGTATAAACAGGATCTAGTAGCTAATATTTAGGAAAAGTAGAGGCCTATAGGACTAGGGGGAACTAATAGTAGAGCCTTAGACTCTTAAAGGAATTTAAGGACGACACTTAAACTTATAAGTTAAATAGCAAGATTAGCAGTTTAAAGCATTAGTAGATAGTGGAGCAATAAGGAACTATATCTTACTAGTAGCAGTTAAAAGAATGGGATTACTATATAGAAAGAGGGAATATTTTTACCTATTAGTAACAATTTTAGGAGATCCAATAGCCTATAAAGGAGGCATTATTAACCTTAAAATAGGACCTATTTAACTAACCATTAAAGGGAGATAAATTGAGATATCTTTTAATATATTACTATTAGGAAATAATAAGGCAGTACTAGGAATGCCTTAGTTACAGGAATATAATCTAAAAATCAATTAGATTATAGGTTAGGTTAATATTAGGGATACTTAACGCCGTAAGATGCGATAATAAACTAAGTTAGTATAGTACTAAGTTAAAGCAATATATAAAGAAACTAAGAAAGGGTTAAATTATATACTAAAGAAATACTATAAGTATGGGAAAAAACTATGGTCACCGGAAAGTAAAAAGCTGTTAAAGTATATAGTATAGGACTATAAGATAGAGTTAGAACTAGAAATAAGTCTAAGGTTCTTTCTAACCTATAAACTTATAGAAAAAGAGTTATAAGCATTAAAAAAGTTTGTCTAGGAAATTTTTTAAAAGGGATATATTAAACTATCGCAGTTATTAGTAGGATATCCAGTACTGTTCGTATTAAAGAAAAATAGAAAACTTAGGCTATATATTAACTATAGATAGTTAAACAGTATTACCAGAAAGGATAAATATCCTTTACCCTTAATTAGCGAAATCTAAGATAGGATAGGCAATGTATAAATCTTTACAAAGATAGATCTAAGATAGGCGTACTATTAGATTAAAATTAAGGAAGGCAATAAATAGAAAGCAGCTTTTAGGTCAAAGGAAGGACTATATAAATTATTAGTTATACAATTCGGGCTTATAAACGCGCTAGCGACGTTTTAGAAGCGGATTAATAGCGTATTAGGAGAACACCTTAATAAGTTTATTATAGTATACCTTAACAATATTATTATCTACTTAATAAGTAAGGAAGAGTATAAAGAGTATATTAAATAGGTTTTAAGGAGACTATAAGAAGAACAAATACTAGTAGTGATTAAGAAATACGAGTTCTTTATAAGGAAGACCAATTTTGTTAGATTTATTATTAAACTAAGTAAATTAAGTATAGACCTAAAGAAAATTAAAGCTATAGTTAATTAATAAGAACTAGAGAATATTATATAGTTAAGATCGTTCCTAGGGTTTTGCAACTACTATAAGAGGTTTATAGCACAATAATTAAAGAATATTAAGCCGTTTACTTAATTAATAAAGAAAGAGGAACTATAGGTATAGGTAGAAGAGTAAAGGAAGTTATTTAAAGAACTTAAGGAGTTATTTACCCAGGAACTAATCATTAAAATTTATTAACTAAAGTTAAAAACAGTTGTTAAGATAGATGTATTAAACTTTATACTAGGAGTATACTTTATACAGAAATATAAAGATAGATATCATCTAGTAGTATACTATAGTTAAAAGATAATACTACTAGAGTTAAACTATAATATCTATAATAAGGAGTTATTAGGTATAGTTATAGCATTAAAGAAATAGAGAGCGTTCTTGTAAGGAACAGAGAAACCATTTATAGTTAAAACGGACTATAAGAACCTAATAGGATTCCTAATAATAATAAAACTTAACTAAAGATAAGTTAGATGGGCAGAAACACTTATAAACTACTATTTTAAAATTTAGTATAGTAAGGGTACAGACAATACACGAGTAGATGCTTTAAGTAGAAAAGCTAAACTATAAAATAATAAAAAGCTATTAGGGGCTTTACTGTGAAAAAATACAGACGGATTGATTAGGTACAATTATCCAAAAATTGCAGCTACTTAAGAAGATAAATTAGAAAGAGTCTACGAGATACTAAAGAGCTTTTAGGTATAAAGAATTCTAGAAGTATAACTAGAAGATCTATAGATAGATATATATAAGAACCAAGAAGCTATATATATCCTAAAAGGTATAGCAGAGCATTTTATGGAAGATTTTTATAAGGGAATAACTTAAGGACATAATGGAGCTATGGGCTTAGTATTAAGACTCTAAGAAGAGTATATTATTAACGGAATCTAAAGCATAACACGGAAGGTTACTAAAGAGTGTCTAGATTGCTAAAGAAATAAACTAATAAGATATAAGCTATATAGAGGGCTATAACTAGTTAAAATACTAGAGAGACTATAGGAGGTTATATTATGGGACTTTATTATAAAGTTACTAAAGTTAAGAGATTTTATTACCGGATAAGATTATAATATAATCTTAGTAATAATAGACAAGCTTATAAAGTGGGGATACTTTATAGTATATATAGAAGAAATATTAGCTGAAGATGTTGCTAGAATTTATGTTAAGGAAGTGTTTATAAGATATAGAGCACTAAGTAAAATTATATTAGATAGAGATCTAAGATTTATAATAGCATTTTAGAAGGTATTCTTAGCGGAATAAGGAGTTAGAGCAGTAACTTTTACCGTATATTATCCGCAGACAGACGGTTAAACGGAAAGATTAAATTAGACACTAGAATAATACCTAAGGCATTATATTAATTACGCGCAGAATAATTGGGTATTACTATTACTAGTTATACAGTTTATATACAATATAACACTATAGGAAGGAATGGGCATATTACTATTTAAGGCAAACTATAGATACGAGCTAAGAATATTATTATTACTACGTTAAGTAAAGAAAACGAGTAGCATAGCTAAGTAAAGAATGGAGATATTAATAAATCTTTATATAAACCTTAAGGAAACAGTAAAGATGGTATAGTAAAGAATAAAAAAGTACTATAACGCTAAGAGATCTAAGGGACTAGATCTTAAGGAGGGAGATAAAGTATGGCTACTATATAAAAATTTTAAAAGTTAACAACTAAGTAAGAAGTTGGACTATATTAGACTAGGACCCTTTAAAATTATATAAAGAGTTTTACCAGTTATGTTTAAATTAAATCTACTAGCTAAAATAAAAATTTATCCTATATAGTATATCGCAATGCTAGAGCTAGTATATGGGAATATTAAGCTACTAGTTTATAAGGCAGACACGTATAAAGGACAAAAAGAAGATAAATAGTAAATTTTGAAGATTATTAGTTATAAGGACGTTAACAACAAAATATAGTATAAGGTTAAGTGGATAGGCTATAATAAAACTACCTAGGAACTACTAGAAAATTTAAAAAAACGCTATAGGAAAGGTATAGGAGTATTAGAAGAAATTAGGTTAGATAACATTAATAAGGAAGGATTATTAAAAAATAAGTCACCTAAGGAGGACCTAAGAGGAGCAGCTACTAAGCTACTTAGAGTTATTTCCTATTTAACTAAGGGAGAATCAGTCCTCTCGTTACTAAGTTCCTATAAACCTTATTCTATAAGTTTCCACTCTTTAAAACGAACTTTCTTACGCACCTTCTTAAGACGGAGTAGTTAGGTAGATGCCGCGATATAAGCCTTTAGGGCTTTCTGTTCTATATTATAAGAACATTTAAACTTAGTAAGAGCCTAAGTTGGTTCACTATCTAGCCGCGTAGTAGTAGATTAAATATAAAACCCTAAGACAGATTAACTAGGGAACTTAACAACTATTAAGAGTTATAGGACGCGTATACTTAGCGTTAGAAGAAGAATAAACGTTATAAGAAGAACGGATATTTGCTTTAGTACACTCTAAGTAAGAGGACGGCTGTTATAAGAAAGGGCTTGCCAACGCAACGTAGACTAACCCCTCTTTTGTATAATAAGAGTATAGAGATAGCATAATCTTACTAAGCGATAATATAGCAGCTATAGTACGGGCACGACGTTGCGCTTATAAAGAAGGAGATGCTTTAGGTATAATAAGTAATAAGGTTAACTAAATTAATTAGACGGATATTATACCTTTAGTAAACAACTTAAAGATATTAGGAATCTTTAAGGACAAAGATAAAAAGGAGGGAGATGGTATTACGGACGCTTTAAGTATAATGTTATAACTACTTAGAGAAAAGTTAAAAGAAGCTAGTTAGTTAATACGGGCACGGTTTAGTATAAAGCCGATAGAACTATATAATGAGGAATAAGCGAGTTATATAATATTATACGCAGTATACGAAGTATATAAAGGGAACGTACGTATAATGCGTATCTTACGTACATTATGTATAAAGAAGGATTTCTTAGGAGTATGGTCGTATATTTAAAGGACTATAGTCCCTACCTAGATAGTTCCTTCCTTATAGTAATTCTTAGAATATAATTAGAGTTAATCTATTAGGCAACCACTCTACTAGTTATTATTACGTTGTTAACTTTATTTGCATTACCTATACACCTAGCCTATTAATAGGACCCACCGTAGTACCTGTTATAAGGTTCCGTTATAACTTTTATAAACTCTACCTAAAATTACTATAGTAAAATCTCCTTAATACAATATGGGGTATATAACGATAACCTCTATATTATAACCTATACCCCTTAATTAAGCCTTTTTTAGTGTAATATTACGATAATCTAACTTTTAGTAATATTGTTAAGCACCTACTACTAATATCAGTATAAGCAGATTTTAATTCGCTGGATTTAACCTTTGCTTATATTATAGGACACCCCTATAATACCTTATATACGCCTACCTATTTCCACTAACTATAAGACTGTAAATTGCAGCGACCTATAGCAATCTAACGGCAATCTGCTATATTCTGCTATATTCTGCTATATTCCGCTAAGTTCTACTAAATTGTACTAAGTTCTGCTAGGACTATGACCTAAATCCTATTCTGCTCCGTATACGTATTAATTAAGCAACTAAGTTAATAATATATACCCTTTCTCTCTATTCTTCTACCTTCTTTCCTTATATAACGTCTTAATCTTATTACATAGTTTATATATATAGCTTAATAATATCTACTTTGCTATATATTATTGTCGCTAATACTTACTTTATAATACTACGTTATATTAAACCTATACCTTATACCGCCCTAACTAGTATATAGAATAACTTAGAAACCCCTATATCTGTAAAAGACCTATATACTATATTTACTAAATAAATGGAGACTCTAAAATAAGCTTTTGCGGACACTCTTACCTGTTAAGAAGCCCGACATTATAAGTCAATTAAATCTCTAAAAAAAGAAATTAAAGAAATCCGCTAAAACCTACCATCTGCCCTACTGTTACCCCTACTTACCGCTACTAGTATTAACCTATAAATACTAGGGAGAGAGAACGTGTCTAAAACTAACTCCTTAACCCTAAATTTGCTAACTAGTGCCCTTAAAAAGAAGTTAACTAAATATCTCCCTAATCCTCCCACCTATTTAGGTAAAAGGAGTAAACTATGCTCCTTTATAAACTAACTTAAAAACAAGCTAAATAGTAATATTAATTGCTACCTAACTCCTAATAGCTAGTTACGTTACACTAAGCCGCCTAATAAAAGACACCGTAGAAACTATATACCCGTTTTAGTTAAGCACTATAAAAGAACTAGTTACTATACTAGAAGTATCTTATAGCAACCTTAACTAAATTACTATAGTATAAAGAAAACTAAATAAGATAATATAAGGCTCTAAAAGCTTTCTATTATACTTTACTAAATTCTACCGCTATATTAAAGAGACTAAATAAAACGAACCCGCCTTAATTAATCGCCTAGTAGAGTCCCTAAACTCTAAACTAAAGGCTTCCCTTATAGGAGTTAAGCTGCTAGATACCCTTACCGCCTATACTAATATTATTAATGGCTTGTATAATAATATACTACGCCTTACCCTAAAACATACACCCTAATATACTACCCCTTAGCTACCTGAGACCCATAAGGACCCAGATGCTATAAATATTAATACTAAAACCCTCTTCTACGCCCTAAAAGGATCTACTAAATAAGAACGACGCATTAAGCTTAGCCTTTGCTTTAAATATAAAAGTAACACTTATATCTTAAATTACTACTCTATCTCGATACCTAAAACATATATATAAATAACTAGTATAAACGGCCAATCGCCTTAAATAAGCTCCAGTTACTAACCCTAATCTTTACTAGGTCTTAGCCCTATATCTAGTAAGCATTACTTATAAGGATAAAGCTATAACTAATATACTACAAGAACTCCGCTATAATTACCTATAAAAGAAAGGTTTTAGAGCTAAGTCGCTCTCCAAGATAACTCTATCTTAGGATCTTATTAAATGCTTTAAATATTACAAACTCTAACTCTTAGGATTATAGCATAACTATTAACTGCCGCCTTTAGTAGAATAATTAGTAGGCTAATACTTAAGTCCTAATTAATACAGAAGCTAATAGTATAGGATTTATTAACAAAATCTTCGCGTAAGATAATAGTTTTACCCTAACCCCCCTCGACCGGTATATTAACGTATTTAAATTTAATAGTAAACGCATAGTTTTAGGCTAAATTACCTATATAGTATACCTAAGACTCTAATACCTAAACTACAAAGAACTAATTAGGCTTTTTATTACTACCCTAGGTTACTTAGTAATTCTTAGATAACCCTAGATAAAGCTATATAAGGTAACTATTAATTAAGATAACCTTAAGCTTCTATTTACTGCCCCGTGTTATAAGTAAGAATTCTCTATAATATACTACTCTAACCCTAAACTAAAATCTAGGAAATCTACTAAGATCTACTAGCCTAAGATTTCTACTAATATCTACTTTATACTTAAGGAATCTACCAGATTCTACCAGTATAGAAATTTTACCGAATTTTACTAATATAAGAATTCCACTGACATCTACTAAGGATCTGAAAATTCTACTAAATTCTATAAGTTGTTATTAAGCATTATACCGCCCTAAACTAAGTAGAAGCTTAAGCTTAGTATATAAAACTACTAGAAAAACTAGTATCCTATAATAATAAAAATACTTAAAAAACCTAAACCTAAATTTAACACTAACTCCGTACCTAATACTAAACCTAAAGCTAAATAAGAATCTATGTAAGAAACTATAGACGACCCAAATAAGCTTAACACCCTAGATATCTGTATAATTGGAGCTACCCCGCTAGCGTAACTTACTAAGAAACCAGAACATATAATCTTCGCTATTACAATTACTAATATTAAAAAGGCCTTAGCACTAAAGAAGCACACTAACCCTGCTATAAAGGTACTAGTAGAGTATTATTACCGCCTAGATATATTCTTATAAAAGAAAGCTAATAAGCTACTAGAATACCGACTATATAACTATAAGATTATACTTAAAGAAGGAAAGTAGCCTAGATTTAGACCCCTATACGGAATATCCTAAAATAAACTCTAAGTATTATAAAAGTACTTAAACAAGAACCTAAGTAAAGGATTTATTAAAGTAAGCTCGTCGCCTATAGCCGTACTAGTAATCTTTATTAAGAAACTTAGCAGCGGTCTATACTTCTATATAGACTACTAAGCTCTTAACGCTGTTACCGTTAAGAACTAATATTTAATCCCATTAATATAAGAGACGCTAAACTAACTAAGTAAGGCTCGCTACTATTCAAAGCTTAATATTATCTCTGTATTTAACCGTCTTTATATAGCAAAAGGAGATAAATAGCTAACTGCATTTCATACTCGGTATAGATTATTTAAATACTTAATAATACCATTTAACCTCGCAAATGCCCTAAGCTTATTTTAATATTATATAAATAACACCCTACCTAGATATCTTCTATACCGCTTATATTAATAATATCTTAATATATAGTAATAACCTAACTAAATACTAAAAATACGTTAATCTTGTCCTATAAGCCTTGCACGGAGCTAGTCTATAATTAGATGTAGATAAGTACGAGTTTTATAAAACGGAAGTCTTATACCTTAGACTTCTTATCTTTATAAATGGCATATAAATAGATCTAAAGAAAGTTAAAGTAATTATAAACTAGTAAAAACCTAAGAACGTTAAGAACGTAAGAGCCTTTATAGGATTTACTAATTTCTACTAATAGTTTATTAATAACTTCTCTGCCCTAGTTTTACCCCTTATAGCTCTAACCCAAAAGGATAAAGCCTTTATCTTTAATAAGGAATATAAAAAGGCCTTTACCTATCTAAAGGTTATATTTACTACCGCGCTAGTACTCTAATACTTTAACCCGAACTAAATAAGTGTTATAAAAGCCAACTTATCTAACTACGTTACTAGAGGTATCCTATCTTAATATAATAAGAATAGAGTATTATACCCTATAGCATACTTCTTAAAATAACTAAGTTTAGCTAAATATAACTACAAGATCTACGATAAGGAATTATTAGCTATTATTAAATATTATTAAATATTTTAAATAATAGCAACCTAAACTAAAAGGCGTTGAATTTTTAATTAAGGTCCTTAGTAACTATAAGAACCTATAGTACTTTATAACTATAAAACAGCTAAGCCACCGTTAGGCCCGCTAGTTAGAATACCTATCCTATTTTTAATTCTTAATTATATACCGCCTAGGCGTTTAAGGCTAAAAGCCTAATACCTTAACCTAACACTCGCAAGACGCGCTAGTACTAGAAAAAGTACACTCTTACTAAAATTAGACCTTACTTCGCCCTAAACTATTTAGCCCTCCTACTAAAGATATTATAGTATACGTCCTTAATAACTAATTAATTAATTCAATAGATTATAACTAATAAATATCTAAATAATAAGTTTATCTAAGAGATGCTTAAGCTAATACAAAATAGTATTAGACGCTCTAAAAGAATTTCTCTAAATACAAAGCCTATAGGAACCGCTTATACTACTAAAACTACCTAGTTATACCTAACTATAATAAGCTTAAGCTTAAGCTCCTTAAACACGTATATAACCTACTAGTAGCCGGCTACCCATGTTACGGCACTAACGCGCGTAACCTGGATAGGGCCTAGTCAGGGGGGTTCGCTTACGTCTTGGCTCCATGTATATAGACGTGTCCTTTCCACGACCTTCTTCTGCTCCTCATCTTGATATCCGGGTCAATAGACTACCAATTGTACAGGCTTGCATACGTTCTACGGCGCTCGTGCCTCGATTAACTGAGTCGCTGTGACAACCCAGGCTAAGGAAAAACCCTAAAGCTACTATAATGGGAGTATTACTGGCTAAATATATATAATATAATACGAAGATATATCTCTAGCTACTATATCTACTAATAAGCTAAAGCTTCGCACGAGACGTATAACAGCCTATTAAAGCTACTACCTATTCCGGACCGAAGATAAAAGGATATCTTAATTAACTTTATTATTAACCTTCCTATAAATAAGGGCTGTATAAATATTATAGTAGTTATAGACCGACTATCTAAGATAAGGTACTTAATTGCCTACCCTAATATATTAACGCCTACTATTGCCTAACTATTCCTAGATTATATATAAAAACTCTACAGACTTCTTAAAATAATTATCTCCAATAAAAGTAGCTAGTTTATTTTTATATTCTAAAAAGAACTAACTACCTAACTTTACATTAAAGCACTACTAGTTACTATATATTACCTAAAAATAGACATTTAAATAGAACGTATAAACGCTATAATAAAACAGTATATCCGGATATACACGTTATACCTATAAGATAACTAGATTAACTGGCTTATATTTACTAAGTTTACTATAAATAATTCCGTCTTAGAAACTATAAAGGTCTCCCTATTTCTAGCTAACTACGGCTAGCATCTATAAATAGGTTTTAAACCCTTTAGTAACGTCCCTCGCCCCACTTATTACGCTCTATAAATTATAAAAGCAAATTAATTTATAGAAAAGATAGAGAAACTATAACAGTTCCTTACTAATAAAATAATATAGGCTTAATCTATTTATAAAGCCGTAGCGAATAAGAAACAAACCCTAGCACTAGTTTACTAAATTAGTAACTTCGTCTAGCTAGATATAAGAAAACTAAACACAAAACAACCTACTAAGAAATTTAATTAGAAGAACTCTAGCCCTTATAAAGTTAAGAAGGTTGTCTCCTCTTACTTCTACTAATTAAAGCTCCCTAATACGGTTAAAATCCACCCCATATTCTATACGTTAATCCTCTACCCTACTACCCCTATATTAGACGCCCTACCTAAATAAATATAAGACCCTCCCTACCAGTTAAAGTAGATTGTAAAAACAAGTACTTTATTAAAAGAATTAACGATATTAAGTATAATAAACAGGAACGCCAATATATGTATCTTATAAAATATAAAGGCTTTACTAAGCCCTTATAGGAACCTATTAACACTATAGGACTTATATAAGCCGTAGAAGACTTTTATAAACTCTACTTAGAACTACTATAGCCCCATTTTATAAAAGCTCAAGTTTAAAGGGGGGATACTATTATAGGACACCCCTATAACACCTTATACACGCCTACCTATTTCTACTAACTATAAGACTATAATTTGCCGCGACCTATAGCAATCTAACGGCAATCTGCTATATTCTGCTATATTCCGCCAAGTTCTACTAAATCCTGCTAAGTTTTGCTAGGACTATAACCTAAATCCTATTCTGCTCTATATATATATTAATTAAGCAACTAAGTTAACAATATATACCCTTTCTCCCTATTCTCCTACCTTCTTTCCTTATATAACGTCTTAATCTTATTACACAGTTTATATACATAGTGTGACGGTGCTAGGGCGCGTCACCTGCCAAATTCTGCCAACCTGTTATTGGCTCGCTTATCACTAGCGTCTTAGCGGCCCTCATAGGATATCTATTTACTCTGCCTCCTATACATACCTCTCCTTCTTCTCCTTAGCTTAGTATCTTTACAAGATAGCAATCCACAAGCTTCAGTTCAGAGGCATTTATGCGAGCCATCACATTATACTAAGCTCTCCCTACACTGCCTGGGAAGGCCTTAATAATCTCCCACCCCTAAAAGAAACTTCGTCTGCAACAACGCGTCAACGCGCTATACTTAGACACTAAACAACTCTACACTACCTAGGAAGGCCTTAGCAATCTCCTACCCTATAAGCTAAACAGGATTAAACCTGTATCCCCGGAGTTAAAACCATATAATTCTAACAAACCTTTAGGAAGCTAACGATGGCACCTAAAGCAAGCTCATCTAAAAAAGCCGCCCTAACCCAAGAACATAAGATCCAATTAGGATCAGAAATTAAGGATAATAATAATGTTATAGACGTACACAAACAGATTCATACCCTTACGGCTAATTAGGAAGCCGACCGTCTCTAAGCTTAAAGCACATAGGAGACCCTATAAGAGATCCTAGACAGCCTTGCGGCCCTACAAAGTAGCTTAGCTCCTCCTTCTAAAAGTCCAAGTCGACCTATCTACTTAACCAAATGTAACACACTAGGGAGTACGGATATAATAACAAAGCAATTAAAGTCCGTTAAGCTCCCTAACCCCCAACCACTGTCCGACGGGATAGACCCTACCTTTAAGAATTAGAGGATTTAAGTACAAGGAAAGCTCCATATTAACCACAACTATTTCCTTTCTAAAGAAGCCAAAATGCTCTACCTCTTTAGTCGAACTATAGGGGACGCCTAACGGCACCTTTAAGCCAAGTTCGAGGACGATTCCCCTATCCGATTTACATCTATTAATAAGATAATACGGCACCTAGCTACTATTTATGTTAACCCAAACAAAGTACGGGATGCCCGGTATAACTATAATCGCCTAATAATAAAACTAAACCAACCCTTTACTAAATTCTAGACTTAATTCCTATACCTTACAGGAGAAGGCTAAGTTCCTCTTAAGAACTACCGTTTAGACCTGTACAATAAACTAACAGTCCGCCTATAAGAAAAGATCGCCATAACCTTAGATAATATACCAACCTATAAAAGACTCGCAGCTCGTTGCCTATTATTAGACTTAAAACTAAAGCGGATTAACGCCCGCCCTAATTAGTAGAAGCAACTATATAGCAATCGGAACTCGTTAGCCACACCTATAGGAGCTAAAATAGGAAGATAAGCCACGACTGCTCTTATACCAAAAGCGGTCACAACCACGCACCAGCGAGCCTCACCCGACTAGCTACGTACTACGCCCTCAGCTAGTCCCCATCGCAATACCCCAATTAACCCTACCTCGGCTATATGCTACAACTGCAATAAGAAGGGTCACTTTACCTCATCTTGCCCAGAGCTAAAGGATATGGGCGATATCAAGGAGATAGAGGAAGGAGAAACGTCCAACAAGTCAGAAAAAGAAGAACCCTAGGGAAAGACTCCCCCCTAGGGTACCCTATTAATCTTAAAGAGATTAATCTAAGTTAGTTAATAGGTAAAAAACACTTTACAGTTCCATATATAGTATCTTAAAATGGATATAGAGTTAACATAACCGCCCTTATTAACACTGGAGCAAATGGCTTTACTTTTATAAATACTGCCTATATAAATAATGTTGCCAAGTTTCTAAATATAGAAGCTACCATACTAAAGAAGCCTATTTAAGTAAGAGGCTACAACAGTCAAGCCAGTAAGCCGGTTACCCACGTCTTAAAGTTATATATCGCTCTTAACGGACAACGCTAGTACAGTATCCCCTTTTACATCCTAGACCTAGGGTCCCATAATATAATCCTTAGCCAAAAATAGATGTCCTATTTTAATATTTGGCTAAATATACAATAAAGACAATTTATCTAGCCAGAGAATAGACCGAAATTACCCTCCTTTATTAGGGAAATCTAAACCAACTATAAGACGCTAGCCGCGAAGGCTAACCCTACCTATTAGTAGGATGTTAGGGACCGCGACCTAGCCTTCGCCTAAAAAGATGCCCGCCGCAAGGCTAGGAGGAACTCTTTTATACCGATAAAGATACTCCCCTAGAGTGCTCCAGTTAACAAAGGCTCTACTTATAGTAGCGGGACAGATAGCGACGTAGATAACGTCTAAATTACGCAAATCTAACCAATATGGAAGAGAATATATTAATAAGACATAAGGGATAACCTCCAAAAGATGCAATAGAAGCTAAAAGGAGTAATATTAACGCCTTTACCCCAGAAGCCCCTAGGGTCCCATATACCCCCACTATTACACAACCCCCCTACGGTAAATATCGCTGCAATTAGCGCTATAGCATTCCACTTTAATATATATAGGAGGGACAATAAGGTCTTTATAACTAGCTTATACAAAATTAACCGGATTATTAATAAGAGAGAAGAGAAGCCAGCTAAGGAAACTAATAAGGAGCTAGTCGAGCGCCTCCTCCCTACTATCTATACGGGATACAAGGATGCATTCTTAAAGGCGGCTTTAGATAAGTTACCCCCTTACCAAACATACGATTATAAGATTTAACTAGAAGCCGATAACTTACTAGGCTATAGCCCCCTCTACTAACAATTAACGGATAAGCTAAAGGCAATAAAGCAATACTTACTAGATAACCTTAAAAAGGGGTTTATTAAGCTAAGCCAAGCCCCTTTTACTTCCCCTATCCTATTTATAAAAAAGCCTAACGGAGGCCTTCGCTTTTATATTAACTATTAGAAGCTAAACGCCATTACTTAAAAGGATTAGTACCCTATCCCTTTAATTAATAAGACCCTCGTACGTCTAAGTTAGGCAAAGATCTTTACTAAACTTAATATTTGCCAAGCCTTCCACCAAATTAGAATAGATCCTGCAGCTAAAGACTTAACTACATTCTATACCCGTTATGGTTCCTATAAATATAAAGTCCTTCCTTTTAGACTAATAAACGGGCCGGCTACGTACCAAAGATACATAAATAATATTCTTTTCGATTACCTTAATGAATTCTGCATAGTATACCTAGACGACATTCTTATATACTTGGATAACGAACTCAAATACTAGGTTTATATTAAGAAGGTTCTAAAGAGACTGCGGAACGCAAGCTTATAGGTTAATATTAAGAAATATAAATTTGGAGTAAAGCGTACAAAGTACCTTAGATTTATTATTACCACAGAAGGAATTAAAGTTAATTCTAAAAAGGTTAAAGTAATCTATAACTAGAAACCCCCTCGCACCGTAAAAGGGATCCAGTCCTTCCTTAGCTTCTGCAACTTCTATCGCCGTTTTATTTATAACTATAGAGTAATAGCAAAGCCTCTTATATAACTTACCCAAAAGAATATGCCTTTTACCTTCAATAACAACTATATAAAAGCCTTTAAAGAGATAAAAGATTAGCTTATCTCTTCTCCAATCCTCCGTCACTATAACCCGGACCTTAAATTAATACTAGAGATAGACGCTTCTAACAAAGTTATAGCGGGAGTTCTATCACAGTTATATCTAAACGGCGAGTAATACCCTATTACCTTTTTCTTAAAAACAATGGACCTAGCTAAGTATAACTACAAAGTATATAATAAAGAAATGCTAGCTATTATTCAATCGCTATCCTAATAGCGCGTAGAGCTTAAAGGCACGAGTTCTTGGATTAAGGTTTATACTAATTATAAAGCCTTAGAGTATTTTATAATAATAAAGCAGCTTACCGGTTAATAGGCTTAATAGGCTAAAATACTTTCTTAATTCTTCTTTATAATCATATACCGTCCCAGTACACAAAACTCTAAGGCTAATACCCTAACCCAAAGAAAATAGGACGTAGGCCCATAGAACGAGCTAAAGGCTCAGCATCAGACACGCGCCCTCCTTCGCCCTAAATAGCTTAACCTATGCATCTTTAGGGAACTAGACTCTAAACAGAGCAAGCTAACACCTATAGAAAGAGAGTTCTTAGACAAACTAATAGGACTAATTAACCGCATCCTAACCGCAAACCGCACGGCTAATTCCCTAAAGGCCCTCCGCAACTAAGCCATAAAGGGTAACCCTAATTTAGAAATAGAAGATAAACTGCTCTTATACTAAGAGCGGCTTATAGTTCCGGATATTAATAACCTACAGATAGAGCTAATCCGTAAAGCCCACTATTAAGTCTCTACGGCACACCCTAGTTAAGACAAAACCCACCAACTACTAGCGCCCCGTTACTATTGGCGAGGACTCCTATTTAATATAGAACAATTTATTAGAAACTGCCACGCCTATAAACGCGCAGATGCCCCTAGGGATTAAACTCCTAGGTAGTTATAACCACTACCAGTTCTAGAACGCCCTTAGCAACATATTATAATGGATTTTAAGTCGTTTCTAAAGGACGCCCACGGCCATAATACGGCCTTTATAGT
>Ga0307515_10003603_pt1 | contig 32526 bp, 26 predicted proteins | sample 17_EM_MG_FD_194513 | JGI IMG/M metagenome (GOLD analysis project Ga0307515, IMG submission 194513) | Populus trichocarpa ectomycorrhiza microbial communities from riparian zone in the Pacific Northwest, United States - 17_EM | ecosystem: Host-associated > Plants > Roots > Unclassified | place... | reverse complement strand
AGCCCGTCCAGTCCAAGACTGCCAGTCTGTGGTCCGGTCCAGTCCGACCTTCCCATTAGACCGGACTGGACTGAGCCCTACCGCGGACCGGGATCGTCTGGACTGGTGGAATCATTGGCCATGCAACAATTTCTTAATTACTCAATTAAATTGCCGAGGCTATCTTACTAAATTAATTACTCAGTTTGCTGGACAATCATTGAGTTCATGTTAGTGCTAGTCACTAGGCTCATGCTCATAGCTATACTCGTCACTTGACTCGTCACCATGATTGTTGCTGGGCTGGTCAACAACCTCATCCAGGTCCAGAATTTTGCTCTCACTTCTCCCTCATTCCGGCTCTCTTACTGGCTCTACCCATCTTTGCACTTCCACAACACTGTCATTACCATATCTCTAACTCTATAAGGTTCACGCTGAACCAGCGATAAGCCAAGCTATGAACATTGAACACTGAAACGAGCATCCACGGATGAGCATTGAGACGGATGTAATGATTGTAACCAGCAAATTGAGTACTCAATTTTGAAGATTAACTAGAAGGTTGACAGCCACTGCAATTTAATCAAGTAATTATGTAATTTTTATCTGGCCAAAAAGTTGACTGTCACTGCGAATTGACTGCCCCGAGACGAACTGGGTCGGTGATCTTGATATAGGTCGAGTGCGCACTGGTGATTCTTAGCACCAAATATCCGTGCTGTCAGCTCCCACTCTCAGTCCAGTCCCTGGCTTATGAACATTAGAGGTGATCAAAGATACCAGGGCACCCTGCGGCGCACCGTCTTAGCCTAAGATCTACTATACCAGAATAGAATGTGCATTGCTCGACATGACACCCAACTAGCATGAGCATGAGCCAATTGTCATAATAATCAGGAAATACAATAAATACCGAGGCCCCCGCAGCTAACGAAACTGGCTAACGAATGACCCTTTCCACCCTCCGCCGCCGGCTATCATCAGGCTGATATTATCTCGCCAGCTTGTGCCCACCGATAATACTCTACTAGGCGGTGAGGTATGAACTGCAATGATAGCGGTAGTGGGGATATGATCTGTAGTTCGATTGTCTACTACTAAGGGTAACGAAGCTGCTTCCTGTGAGTGAACGAAGTTAATTCAAGCCACAGTTAGTAATGGGTGATATCTGCAACCAAGAGCTAGGTTTTAACTCCAATGGTGGTGGTAATAGAGAGATGGTATAGTCTATAGTTAAGTTGACTACTACTAAGGGCAACAAAGCTGCTTCCTGCGTGAAAACTAACTCGATTCAAGTAGGATTGCTAATGAGTAGTATCTACGACCAAGAGTTGAATTCTGACTTGACATCTGTCGCCAGCTCAGCTGTGTAATAACTCCGGAAATTTTTCAAGTGACAGTACAAAATAACGGAATATAGGGTCCGGTAACAGGTGATGGTTCGTACCTCATTGCTCGGTACGGTATCCCACAATGAAGGTCTCCCAATTGTAAACGAACTGCCTCAACGGGTAGTGATAATGGTGGATCGCGGCGGAGCTGGGTTGAATTCGCTACATATGATATTCTCCTCGGTATTTTAGAAGCATGCGGTTTTTCGTAATGACGCATTTAGAATGGTTTCACGCGGTGCCCACCGGCATCATCTCAGCTGTCACAACCGCATCGACATGCAATTCCCAGTCATTCCTCCCCATTTCCCACCTAGATGTCGGAGTATTAAAGTTTAATTTTTATAGATCATTCTCGTGAGGTCCCAAGAGAATCCGGAATATCAATGAGAGGTGTAAAGGTTATCGTTTCGAAGGCCGAGTCAATCTATATGCCAGGAGTACCGCGCTAACCTAATTGGGCATGCCCATCACCTAACCACCATCAAACATCTATCGTGACACGCCAATGAGTGACCGGTGCACAATGAGGCTCAATGGGCGGTGATGACGATGATTCGTCGCCTTGAAGAGACGAGATCTCGATGCAGGCGGCCGATTGCGTAGGGAATTGTGTGCCTACTCACGTGAGGGCGATAGATATTATTGGGCTCCGTCATGAGGTGGCACCCGGCGTCTCCGGAGAAAGCCTGTCGCATACATGTGGATAACCTACCTTATTATTGCTGTTGGCCTAACCCGAGCCTTGCTATACAGATATAGATTGATTATAGGAACGAAATCCTCCAGTTACGGCAGACAAACAATCAACTATCTTCATCTAAAGTAACAAAGCTAATCAGTAACGATAATCCGGAGTCATTCGTGTGGTATTTCCATAGTGAGATCGTATATAGTGGTGGAATAGCGGTAGTGGCGAGTAGACGGGGAAAAGGCAAAGCCCACTGACAACATACTAGTATTAGGTACCTGAAGTCCTATCACCTCTCATCCAATACACACCCAACGGACAGGTATTTAAATCCTCACCCGGACGCCACTACCAGTAAGTATCTACTCATCCACCCCCATTTCTATATCTCAAGATGCCTTATTCGAACGTTCAATATGCAACCTGCAGCGATAACTAATCTATCAGCACCAACTATGGCAGTCATGCCTGCCCTCTTGGGTTACGCTCTCGTTACTGGCGCTGGTAGGCCTCTGCACGCCCACTCCTGCTTAATTGCCGTTGACTAGCACTTGGCAGCCAGCGGCATTGGCCGCGCCACAGCCCTCGCCTACGCGCATGCCGGTGTTTCCGCCATCTTCCTCGCAGACAAAAACCCTGTCTACCTCGCCCGCGTGACCGAGGAATGCCAGTCTGTATCCCCAAATTCAACTTTCCGCGCTTTCCACAAAGCCGTAGATATATCTGCGGAGTCTGAAGTAGTCGCTATGGTTGCCGAAGCTGTGAGCAATATGGGGGGTCTCGACTATTGCTGCAATGCTACCGGCATCCTTGAGGCTCCAGATTTCTTTGCCGAAATCCCTACAAGTACCTTCGACAAGACGATGGGAACGAATGCAAGGGGTATGTTCCTGTGCATTCGGGAGCAGGTGAAGGCGATGAGAGTGCAGACGCCGAAGGAGGGCTTGCACGGTAGGCCCAAGGAGAGAGGCAGCATAGTGAATATTGCTTCGGTCGCAGCGATACTGCCGCTTCCCACTATGTCAACTTACTCGGCGAGTAAACATGCGGTGGTGGGGTTGACGGTGAATGCTGGTAAGTACATACGTCCATGAACAAATGTTTCGTGAGTATTCTAACGCCCATTGTAGCCGCGGCCCACGTCCGTGATGGCATTAGGATTAATGCCGTTTGTCCGGGCCCAATTGTGACCCCGATGTTGCTTCACCAACCCGTGGATCCCACAGGACTGGTAGGAAACCTTTTGGAAATAGTAAGTTTCCCTTCGAGGTCAGGTTTTCAGGGGATGGTACTAAACCTACGATAGTACCCGTCGGGGACACCAGTTGAAGTAGCAGATGTCATTATATTCCTCAATAGTCGGGCAGCGCGCCTTGTGAATGGCCAAGCATGGGTGGTGGATGGTGGGTTGGGGACTGCAGGGTTGGATGAAGCGATGAAGACGGTGAATACGAAGCCTTGAGTCGTCAAAGGGTTTGATAGTTTGGATTTGGGGCTGATGGTCAAGATATATTTTGCCTTTTTGCCGTTAATAGAAGATTAGGTATACATGCTCAAACGAGATCTGCTCCTCGAGCTGATCGACCAACTGGTAGTCGTCTTCGAGGCGGTGAACCACTGTTAAACTCGAAAGCGGAAGTGACGTGTTCGAAGCAAGCCTGTTATTGCGATTTGTTTGAGTCTCGAAAGCGGCACAAAACCTCAAGTAAGATCTCAAAAGTCAAAGACCGGGCAAAGACTGAGCACTGCAGGTTTTGAACCGCAGTGTGGAGCTATAGCGCCATGGCTGAGTTAAGCTATCAGTTCTTGTTTATGTGGTGATCCCCAGCAAGCACCCTATACAGGATCTAAGCTAGGATGTCAAGGCAAAAGCAGAGCAATCGACTTAGACTTGTCTCCGCCCTTAGTCGCTCCTTCACGAGCTGTCACAAGGCTGGGGACAGCAAAAGAGTGAGCATTGCAGATTGTAAACTTGTGCTCCGGCGTTTGTAGGGCCATGAGGTTTTAAGCTTTGTGTTTATAGCACCTGGTATGGCGTTCGTAGGGCCATGAGGTTTCGAACCCCGGTGGTGTTTATAGCACCATCCTCAGCCAGCTAAGCTAAGCCATTAGTTCTTGTATATGCAATAATCCTGACCATGCTGCTCAGGAGTTAATCTAGTTTCTCAATGAGCAAACGAGTAAGCACCGCAGGGTTTAAACTCGTGACACCCATAGCATAGAATTTCGAGCTCCATAAGATTTCAAACTCTGGTATTTTCAGCATCTGGAAACCTTAGTATTTAAAGTACTTAGTAAGCCAAGCGATCACTTCTACATATACGATTTCCACCATCCTATTCAAGACCAAAGTTAAAGATCCAGAAAAGCCGAATATTTCATACTACTTTACCGATTCATATTGCCTAGTGTGGAGCTACTTCATTATTTGATCGCCATGTAAAGACACCCCTCGTCATGTACCGGTTGGTCGGATTTAAAAACTTGTGGATAATCGTCGAAATTTTAAGCTCTGTGAGTAAGGTATACGTATACATACTAACAATAACTCGAAGTGATGTAATAGATTCGAGTAGAGTATAGTTGCGATAAGAAAGTGAGTTCATGCTTGAGTATTCTTATGGCGTTGATCACCTTGTCGTATAAACCCACTTAATTGCCACAATTGTACAATGTTGACAACCAATCATGGTGAGTCCACTCTTCTAGAGTAGGCTTTCTTTGGTCGTTTTGTTACTGTTTATCCCCTACACGTTTAATTTTTTTAGATTGGTCATAAAATAGTCGGGTAGTCAATTATACCCGATTTAAGAGTGATGTAAGCCGAGATGATCATAATCACTCATATATAACGTACACTTCACTAATCAGAAGCTCCCCCACCTATTGATTAGTATTCCCACTACTCTAAATGACTATTGACTAAGCTATAAAATCAAGCGTGTAGGGGATAGATTATCTAGGACCCAGCCATTCAGCTGGATGCACAAGGACTTCTGTATATAATCAAGCTTGCAGGCCTTGATAGGCAGTTAATAATCATCACAATGCAACACGTCCCCCTACGTCGTTACGAGTGACAAAACATGATCCTCAGTAGTACTCAATAGTGATCTAATCCCTTCAGTCGCTCTGCGGTACTCGCTATACTGATTTTGTGCATTTAATGCGTTATGGTTACACGTTAACAAGACTCATGATTATCAAGGGGAGTTGCTTCCTTTTTGTCGATTATTTGGTATTGATGGCGATAAACTTATCAAACTTATCAAACTTAATAGTAGCATATGAATTTTGGTTTGGCAACTCTATCACTGGAACCTGTACACGACCGAAACCTCCCAAACTCACAGGTCTCGGGCTTCACGACCCCAGCGATGAGCGCACATTATGAAACCAAGGATTTGATGTGGTACGGCGCCTTTGCGATATTTACTCGCGGTACATCTACTTATATCATCGCCCTTAGTATTAGTGTTAGTCGCTAACTTCCACCACCACACTAGCAGATAGTTCCATATGTAGAATAAGTTTGACACGTCCTAGTAACTAAATGTAAGTTTATACAGTGTAGAGTAAATCCTCAGTGGTATCCCCTACACGCTCACGAAGGGCGGATTTGCTACAGTTTTCATTTGGATGCTGGTTAGCAGGTGGCGAATCTTTATTGGTCGTTGTTGGCTTCGAGTGGTACTCTAGTTAGTAGACTAGATTATATTGCTTTGGTATCACTCTGCTAATCTCTCTGGCTCAGGTTGGTAGTGGCAAACTGCAACAAACCCGCCCTACGTGAGCGTGTAGGGGATAGTTTGTGCGGAATTTGCGGCAAACATGGGAGGAGGGGAGCGCTTGCTCGAAGCTGGCTTATTCAATGAGCACTTGAGAGCTATAACTTTCACGAGACAAAGAGGAACAGACCAACAAACCGAGACGGCGATTCTAACCACTGATACTTGGGTGTAGTCTTTGGGATTCTTTAAGCTTGAGGGGAATAGAGTATGGCAGGCCAAAATGGACCAAATTATTAAACTTGTTATGTTTCGTAAAAGTAAGTTGACAATAGTCAAAAGAGAAATGTTGAAACTTGCAACACTTAATGGTGTATATCATGGTACCTCTAGGTACCCTGACGTACCTCGGCGTACGTTCAATTTTAAGTTCAAGTTTCAACATTTCTGCCGACTTTCAACATTTGTACAACTGACCACTCGCACCGGTATTCGATCTTGAGAAATGTTGAAATTGAAGTTGTAAATCAGGCGTACGCCAGGGTACAGATCAGTACCAAGGGGCACCTAGACGTACATCATTTAGTGCTAAAGTTTGAACATTTGTCGTGTAATCAAATGAGACATAGTGAAAGTCAATTGAGAAATGTTGAAACTTGAACTTGTAAATAGTCGTACGCTATAGTACGTTAGGATACCTACAGGTACACTGATGTACGTCATTAAGTATTGCAAGTTTCAACATTTGTCATGCCGGCAAATTTAACATAACAAGTTTTAAACTTTTGTCCACTTTGGCCTACTATAATAGAGAGGTGCATTCGGTGTTGTTGAGGTAAAAAGGTAGTCCGTGGGAAAGACGAGATGGAAGAGGGCTTGTTTTTGTTTGTTTTAATCATACTGTATTCACTCTACTTAGAGTATGACAGCCCCTTACTCCCCTCCGCCTCCGGGCTGGCCGGCTAGATGGCGGAGCTCCGCTCCTGCTACCCGTCGTCCCCTTTAAGGAAGAGGGCTTGTTAGAGCCAGCTACTTTGGAGGTTTATAGGAGAGCGGAATCAGCAGAGATGGATCTTGGTATCTTTTGTCGGTGAAGTCTGGAAGGTGTGAGCGTGTGATCGTGACGGTTGAAATCATGAGCCTGGCTTCAGCAGTGTTCCTAAGCAGCCTAGCCAGCCGGCAGGCTTTTTAGCGGCCTGCAAATCAAGTCGGCCTGGCCGCAAAATCTGAGGCCTCCGTTTGAAAAGCCTACACCCCACAAAGCCTGACCGCTTAGAAACACGGGTTTCACAGAAAGTGCTTCATATGTAGGAGAGAGTTGCAGCAAATTAGACTAAGGAATCCCTCATCAGATAGTGAGCAGTTCATGGGTATGGTTTATTTTCTTGATATAGCACATTATGACAGCCATATCCTATGTACCAATTAGCAACAATATCGGCACCACCAAGTAGACGAGGTATTCCTCATCTCCAAGCTCTCCATCTCCATATCAATCTAATCACCGCCAAACACCTCCTTCTTCTCCTCTTCCATAACCCCCACCTCCTCTTCTTTTGTCGCTTCATTCTCGCCTTCTCATCCTTTCTCCTTAAATTGTTGATGTCCAGATTTAAGAGCGGAGTATTCTCAAGCGGTCAGCCCGGTCAGATTTGACCTTCCCTCTGACCAGCCCAGGTTTTTTCAAGCTTCATCTGACCGATCTGTAGATATCTTGTGGGTGGTGCTGGGCGGCGGCGGCCAGACATGGGAACATAATCTCCTTTATATAGTATATCACTAGTAATAAACACTCTAGATATTTAGGGCATCCTCAAATAATCGTGAGTATCACAGGTATCTATGCCAAAGCAGATATGTCCAGATGACTCTCAGCTCTGTAGTTTCTCGGCCCTTCAATGAAGACGTCGACTTGATTTATTTTTATGTGTATCAAAGAATCTGATTGATCAAACTCACCCGAAGCGCTTTGACCCAAAGATGCGAAGCCAGATGTTCTCAGTTCGCCCCACCTCAAGATACAGATGAGCGTCAGAGATCAGATCGGCATCACGAGCAACCCGATTCCCGGATTTACTCTACCGAGCGTCAAAGTTCGTACGTCACGCATCACGGAAGGTCCGTCTGAAGAAGTTTTGTTGCGGTTTTAGTCCACTCTTGATATTGAAAAGAATCGTCATTCTCGAAACCTCGTACGAACCTTGACGCTCGGTACAGTAATCGTCTCTATGTCGTTGTGGGTGATGTTGTACCTACTTGAAGAGAAGATGTTCGGGTTATCTCGCTTGACATATGACACGAAGCAGTTGCGCATATCCAAGAGCAACCCCGACCCTTCAAGCAGACGGACTCGAGCTTCGAACCTACGGCTCGTTTCGGAAATCTTAAACCTCGTGCCATGTTTCTCGAGCGTCTCTTTCATATCCTCGAGCTCCTTGTCATAGTCTTCCTGTCCTCATTACAGTCACCGAGCAAGCCCTTGCAGGAGTAAAGCACGTTCACCGAATCCTCGGCACCAGCTGCTACAGGCTTCTTTACCCTGGATCTGCTGCTGGAAGACGTCGGTGTCGTAGGATAGAGAAGCGAGATTGGGAAGACGCCGAGGTTTTAAGGGCTGGCGGAGCCATTGAGGTAGTCGTTGTTAGAGGTTGGGTGGGTTTTGGGTTGGTGAACGAGGTTCGGGATTGAGGATTTAAAGTAATGGTCAGCTTCTAGGATCGGAGGTAGCAGGAGGTGTAACAGAGAGAGCACGGTAAACGTGACGGTGGCTGTCCAAAGTCATAGCGCGCGACACAATATTGAGAGAAGGCCGTTTGGACTGCCGTAATACACCGAACTATGTTTGGTAGATTTTGCAACCCTGAAATTGATGCTTATACTACTTTGTAAATGAATATATATGTTCCGTACCATGGACGACCATTTCGGTTCGCGAACTGCGGTCGCCAGTTCGCAATATTTACAGTCTATCTCACGAACTGGTGAGCGTTTGCGAACCGTCTCCCATCCACGACCACTTGGTCTGCTCTACGTACAAAAAGCTTCTTCTGGTTCGCTCTCCCGGCTAACGCCCTCCTACACCGTGTGAGCATAGTACTGACTATGAGATGGAGTGAGACAATACTTAGTATATGTATGAGATCTTTGCTTACCCAATAAGTCTCAGCAGTGTTGTAAGGTCCTATCAAAAGTCCCAAGACCTTAATTACATAAATAGTTATAGTAATTAGTTGCGGGGATTTATTACAATCTCTCGAGCCAAAACTTCGCAGGATCGCAGATGGGCTGTCGAATTGCAACCCGTCCCCAGGTCGCGGCTTGGACTGCTCCAGGTTGCGAGTCGGCACGGGTCGCGTACCGTACAGAATATATACATGTTCACTATTGTATCCTCTACACGCTCGGTATCCTTCGATTCGTATCCTTTCCTTTCGAGTATAGTGTGGGTAAAAGACCGTCGTGTGGCAAAGGCTTTAATTAGCTAGCTAGACTTCTAATGTTACCCTTTACTCATAATATGCCGAAAGGAAAGGATACCTACTCATAACTATACCCGAACGGAAAATGATTCTAATTGAAGGTTACCAAGCGTGTGGGGGATAGAAGGGTGGTGTAGGGAAAACAATAGTACTACTACGATATACTGTTAGGATACGCATATTGACACGAAATCAGTGGCGCATACCATATTACTATTGGGTTATGAAACCTAGATACTGCGAACTTTGAAGTGTGTTGAACCGTACATATAGGCTGAGAGTGCATAGTATGATGGTTGTAAACAATAGCAATTTTCACTCAACATGTACCCATAGTGGTATTCTCTCACTAACTTCGTGCGGCTACGATATCAATGGTGATTTGTGTCGGCTGAGGATACCGTAGTACTATTGTTTTTCCTACCCTCTCCGCGCCTATACAGTACATATCATCACTACCATCCATGTTGCAGATCGACATCATCCCGCTGCGTAGGACCCATGCTCAAACCAAGCTTTTGCGGAGGGGAGGCAGGTGGGCTTTGAGGCCGTGGTATTGAAGTGAAAATACCCATAGTGCCCACCATTGTGTAGCGGTAGTAGATGGGGAAGCCACACCTTTGACTTGATGGGTTTTCCTGAGGGTAGTGGCGTGGAATTTAGGGTACTGTCATACTCTAGTCAGAGTGAATACAGAATGAATAAACAACAAACAACAACCAAGCTTTTGCTTGTTTGAATGCTGTTCATATATGCACACGCAAGTATATCCTTGCAGGCTTCGCGGCATGATCTTTGTTCTGTGAAGGCCTGATTGCGAATAGTTGGACTATGCACATTATAGTCCATCTACTTGAATTGGGTGCTCATCAATTCTTCCAATCAGATTATCGGGTTAGCTCACTTATCATGGTAGCCCGCCGTAATCGGTGCTCTATAGTATTTTAAATTGAAAGGAGGTAGCAAAAACTGGCTGGAATAATACGCCTTCTGTTTTCTGGGGCTAGGATATACTTGCTTCACCAAAACGCAGGGTTTAGATGTGTAGGCGATGTTTTCGTGGTTCTCTAGGTATCGGGTGCCTGAATAATATCATGATTAACGTATAGGTTGCGAGATCCAGTTTCTCTTTCACCACCATCTCCCAGAATATGTTCATTCCAAACAATTTACATGGATTTGAATGTGTTCCATACGATGGAAGGTTTGTGGATGTCTTCCACTTCGAAAGAGGAGCGAGTGATCAATTATGGAGTCCGAATATGATTTTATAGACATGCATAAAGTCCTACAAACATGTGCTTAGTAGCTCTTTATTTATATTGAAATCTAATTGGAGCAATTTTTTTACACAGCTTCATTCATTTTGTAGACATTAGCCTTGTGTTGCTCATATCTGGGCGCGTCCCACTATCCGCGTCTTACCAACTCCAACTTCGCCGCGCCGCATTCTCACTTCCACCGACACAATGTTTCGTAAACCCCGCGTAAACCAACCGCCCTCAACAGTCCTCGGGCACTCGCCATCCTCTTCATCCTCCTCCTCCCCTCCCGTCGATCTTACCTCCTCGCCCCCCTCAGCAAAGAAACAAAAAACTACGCACCCCGCCCCTACCATCACCCTTCCAACCCCTTCGCGCCCGCGGGCACCGCGACAGACCCAGCTCACACCCTTCGTCTCAACGCCCACGACCTCAAAGAAGACCACTCCGATAAAATCGACAGGAAAGAAGAAGGCCAAAAATACGTCAATCCTAAAGTTCTTCAAGCCGCTGACGAAGGAGGAGGCGGCGAACGGCCGGCGGCGGAAAGAAGACGGCTACAGTGATAGCCTGTTTATTGCACATGGGGGATACGGGCTGGATGTTAGTGACCCTGAAGATGGAGACGACAATGACGATGCGGATGAGGACGTCAGGATTGCACTTTGGGGGAGGCCTGGTGTTGAGGTGGAAGACGCCGCGGAACCACCAAGCAACGACGCGATGGAAGAGCTGGAGCTTGTGGGGAAGATTGTGCAGACGGATGAGATAATTGCTGATTACGCCCCGGGAACTGCGGATACGGTGGAAACATCAACACCGAGTACACCACCAAAACTGAAACTTGAGGCGCCAAAGTTCAATCCCTCCACCCTGAAACTGAATATCTCCGCCTCGATGCTGTTTGGAAAAGTGCCCCCGACTCCGTCGGTTACGGAGGAAGATTCGACTGTGAGCACTTCCGATTTCATAACTAGGGACGACCCGAAAACAGAGCTAGCTAAGTATGGAAATGGAAAAGATAGCTTGAAACGTGGTCTTTTATGGAGGAGAGATGCGATGGGGGAGGGGGAGGCTCTCGATGAGATTGAGGATCCTACACAAACGCAGAGAAATAAAAAGCGGTCATTTTTTCAGCCTGAACTTAAGGATGAAATCCAAAGTACTTTTGAGCAGATAAACGTCAATCCCGAGGACGGGGCAAAAGACGGAGACCAAGATCTATCTAGCTGCAATGACGATGTTGAAGATTCTGGAGATGACGAGATTGGATTCGAGGAGCGAGAAGCATACTTTGGATTCGATCCTGCCGCAAGGGCAATCGAAGGTGGATTTGAAGATTGGGATGGAGATATGGAAATCGTAATGAAGCCGCCGGATTGTGACGATATCGAAGCCACGCCTACAGAAGATGTAGCAGCACCCCTCTGTCCAGTATGTGAAACTAAACTTGTAGGATTATCAGAGGCCGACGCGAACAACCACGTTAACCATTGTCTCGACGGCAATCCAATACCTCTCCCAAAACTTGAGCCAAACGTCACCGCCATTACTTTCACCAAGCCCCCCACATCTCGAACATCAAACCCTCACTCAGCTCTCCAAATGTCTGGCAAAAGTCAAGGACACTCAGCATTTGCAAAGCTGATGTCAACAAACACCGAAGCACATGCTTGGGCAGCTGCCGCGAAAGCGGAAGTCGATTCGAAGGGAGTGAAGGCAGCTGAGCGTACATGCCCCTTCTATAAGATTCTCTTCAATGGCCCCATTAGCGTGGATGCATTTCGATATGGCGCAGTTCCTAGTTGCAACGCATACTTTCTTTCCCACTTTCATTCAGACCACTACGTGGGCCTTGCTTCGAAGTGGGATCACGGCCCCATCTATTGCTCACGAGTTACCGCAAATTTGGTGCGTACCAGGCTTAAGGTAGACCCAATATGGGTGCATGAGCTGCCGTGGGAGGAGTGGTTTGAAGTCCCCAACACCAACGGAGTGAGAGTGCAAGGTCTAGACGCGAATCATTGTCCTGGGAGCATGCTGTTTCTCTTCGAGAAGGAAGTTAAAGGAAAAAGGACGAGAATCCTGCATTGTGGAGACTTTAGAGCGGACCCGAAACATCTAAGCCATCCCCTCCTCAAGCCTGGGAAGGACAGGAAACAGAAGCTGGATACCGTATATCTTGACACCACCTACCTCGACCCCAAATACGCATTTCCGAGCCAAAAGAGCGTCATCGATGCATGCGCAGAGATGTGCGTAGCCTTACACCAGGAGAAGCCCCTTGGTATCAAGAAGGAGCACGTGCGTCTTGGTGGATTCATGACGAAATCACCGGAGTTCAAGAAAAAACCTAGCGTCGGCACCTCCAAAGGCCGCCTCCTCGTAGTAGTAGGCACCTATTCTATCGGCAAAGAACGCATCTGCACTGGTCTCCCTCCCTCACCCATTCCTTTCTCCCGCCGCTAATCTAACCTAGGAATCGCCCATGCCCTTAACTCCAAAATCTATGCCACCCCGCAAAAACTCTTCACCCTCCGTCTCCTCGAAGACCCTGCACTATCCCGCCTCCTCACCACGAATCCCAACAGCGCGCAAGTGCACCTAACACACCTCGGCGGCATCGGCCCAGACACTCTCTCCACCTACCTCTCCTCGCACCCCGGTTTCTCCCGCGTCGTCGCCTTCCGTCCCTCAGGCTGGAGCTACAAACCGCCCAACTCACGCCTCACCACAACGCCAAAAATCGAGGACGTACTGTACTCGTCAGCGTGGAGAAGCGGGTATGGAGTGGCTGAGATGCAGCCGATGCGTGGCAGCAACGAGAAGTTGAAGATGTTTGCAGTGCCGTATAGTGAACACAGCTCGTTCAGGGAATTGAGTATGTTTTGCTGCGCGGTGGAGATTGGGAAGATAGTGCCCACAGTGAACGTGGGCTCAAAAAAGTCGAGGGAGAAGATGAATAAGTGGATTGAGAAATGGGAGCAGGTTCGGAGGAAGGGCGGGTTTAGGCTTGTGGAGGAGGGCGGGGAAGGGGTTTGGTAGGTTAGAGGCGGAGGCGGTGATATGTATTGAAGAGGTGGCTGCGGAAATTTTGGTGACATACATTTATCTTTTATTGACCCTGCACGATGGGCTTCATGGAATTAGGTGGGCATTATGAGCTCCCAGCACTACTAGGAGGGAAACACTGCATCGTTACATACAATAATAGACTTATCCACCCCTCTATTCACATTCCCGTATCCCACCCCCCTATCAAATATGGTGGGCACAACTCGATAATACCGTAGTCGACACTGGCCCCTTGCGGCAAATTGCAAATATACGTGCCCAGGTACTGAGGTACTTCGAAAGTGTACATCTCCAGTATTGAGTACTCTACGCCCGCACAGCGTAATGGAGTGTCAACATATCACAACTGGCCCTCGGTACTCTGATGCAGCCACGGAACGTCCCATTCGTTTAAAAGGGCTCAACGGCTAATGGATGTTTCGGGGCTGAGGATGTGATAGAAATTCTCTGCTTTTATATACACACCATTAGCAGCAACTTGAAGGAGAAGGACGATACGAGGGAGCAGCAAATAAGATATTACAACTGAATTGGATGTGCAATGTAGATCTCTCATTCCTCAGCTGACTTGATGCAGTGAAACGCCCTCATCTGACAACGGGGCGGTGTCTTTCTCCGTCGGGGAAGAAAGACGAAGCAAAAACCCTAGCCCATCTTACTCGATCAGCTTACAGGCGTTCGAGACTGCACCGATCGAGGTTTTCCATATCAGCGGGTAGATCGGCTTCCTGATTCGGCGTCAGTTTGGCGGGCCGCTGGGACAACTCAGCCAAAGTGCTGATCAGCACTGGAAAATTATTAAGCTGTCCTAGTCTCCACCCAGCCATCAAGATCTTGTCCCAGTTGTCCGGGGCGTAGATGACCTCCGCCGTCACAGTGCAGTAGATGCTTCACTGTGCAAGTGATAGAACTTACTCTACCCGAAATGGGTATGCAAACCGTTGAATCATTACCGCTCTGGGTCTAAATCCCGCCGATAGTGCGATAGAGCATGTACACGTGTTGCTAGACATGAAACATCCGCCCATGTAGACTGCAATGGACGACCCGCGGAGATGGATTGCTATCCCGGTGCTCGATTTTCTTCCAGAAGAAGATGCAGGGCCAAGAAATTGGCAGGTTGTGATGTAGTTATGGCTGGCTGGATGGATGTTCGTACCCTAGATCGTAACCACATCCATATTCTCCTGCCTATCAAACGGATGGGGTGGTGCTTGGTTGGCTGAGTACAGTGGAGGTGAAGATGGCATAACTAAATGATGGAATTTACAATTGCGGAAAAAAGTGATGAGGCAAGCGAAAACCACCCTCACAATACTCCATAGAACCAAAGAAGCATCACGATTGGGGTAGTTTAAAGGTCTAAGAATATTTCAATCACTACGCCGTAATTACCACGTTTTTACGGCTTGGTTAAGAGTAATTGTTTTGTGAGCGTTGTTCGTTAAGTTGTGCGTTTCATTCCTGTTTTGAAATAACGTCTCTCAGACAACAGAAAGCTGCAACACACGGCATTTCGAAGGCAGTGACTGTTAATTCCAAGTTTCATTGTGTTTTGAGACGCTCTAAATATCTTGGATGGAATAACAAAAATTAATTCTGTATGGTAGCACCAAAAAATACGTTGCAGTGGCCGGGAGCGAACCAAGTATCCATCGCTTGAGGGCGGCGCTTCAACTATTGGAATATACACACGCACATTACGGTAGGAAAGTGTATCTGTAATGCCCTGAATACGTGGGTTACATTTCCCCGGAGCATGAGTGCACTACGTATATAGATTGGAGGGACGTCAACTTTAGCTACCCCGCGCCCCCACCGCCGCTGTCAGAAATTACGCGTACATACGATTGACGATATATTGGTGGTGAAACAGCTTTTGTGAGAGATTCATTTGGTTGGTTGGTTCGTTGGGCTCCCCGCACGTCTCTGCACTGCACTGCATTGCAATGCGCTGCACTTCCATGGCTCCCTTTTTTACCAGAGGGATTTGTAGGGCAGAAGCACAAGTGAGGGACTGCTTACTCCAGTTGGGTTTTCCCCGCATTTTTGACAGAATAGGGGAGGTGAAATCGTTTGTTCCAAAGTATGTGCTAGCGCGGACTCCCCACGAGATTGGGGTGTGGGAGTGTGGTGTTGAAGTACCTACTCTGCGCAACAATCAGAAGACACATTGTACTGTATCGAGTGTAGGCCTGTATGTGTGTGCCCAAGACAGAAGTTGTGTATATATATGCCCACACCCGTTGCGCGGAAATTGCAACTCTATTACCATCCATCCAGCCCTTGGGAAAATCCCGGAATCGGACGGTATTGTAGATAGAGTTACATTAGATACTCCACGTTTTTCTAGTGCCTTTTTTTTTGTGATAACTCAAGGTTCTGAAGATGGGGAATGCATGCGGTACCCACAATATGGAGTTCCCCACTTTTATAGTGGACTTGGTTGGATTTTGGAGGGCGATTCAGGACATCACAAACTTAAATATTGAGATCTTATATTCGAACCAAATACGGTACTGTGATCGGTGGAGATGTGCATAGTTTGATACGTAGCTATCTGTAGGAACCCGCTCACTCACTCGCTCGCCCGAGTTGATTACGTACCCTCGCCCATCGCCGCATGCCTGTTTGTGTCTGGTTCCCTGGTCTGGGAAAATACTTACTGCATGCCTTGGGCATTGACATCCCGCGGCTGGGAACCCGGGTAGGTAAAGCAGCTAATAAAGTGCACAACATGGAACATTAGGCGGCGGTGGCGGGTAATGCGATGATGGTTACTGTCGGATCTATGTTTCCCACGTTTTTTTTTCCTGACGGCGAGTATGTATTGTTGGGAATACCTGAGGCGCCGCTCTCCCGCGTTTTCTAATGCACCTCGTTTGTAATAATATGCAACTACCCGCCGCCTAAGAGTTGTACAGGGCCGGATCTGGGTGATGGTTCCTTGATATCGAACAATTGGCTGTTTCAATATAGTTCATCAACCATTTGTTAGATCCCCCACTCTGTATGCCGTTCAGCGCGTCGGTTTGGGCTGGGGCTGGGGTGAAGATAAAACGAATGAAGTCTATTCGATTGACTCTCGCTCAACACTCGTGGCCGCCCGTGGTTTATAACTTCTTCATGCGAGTTGGCCTTCCCCATGTGCCATCCATTCGCTTCGTCCACATCTCTCTTCGAATCAAAAGTCGTACCTATCGGAAAAACAATATTTTGCGGCATTACGATCCTGGGCTTGGCTGGCCTATCAAGCAGCATTCCGAAATACGAAGGTGCTGTCCGCGAACTCGGACCTGCTTAGCCACTCATTTTGGTAAGTAATAGCTTGTCTGGATAGGAAAGAGGCATGTATTTTCGTTGCCGTGTCGTGATTTGTTTTGCGGGGACGCCGCTGAATGTGATGTTGGGGTGATGGGTAGAACCGACATCTTGGGCATTTTGGCCTCCGCCTTGCGAACTAAGATCTCTAGCGAACAGGTGCAGTGGCGGCGTAGAGGAAATCTGGAGGTGAGGATTTTCCCACCATAATCTGGCATCCGTCTTAAACAGCGTACTTATCGTCGGATTCAGATCAAAAGTAAGGTAGGTATGTACTCTGCGAGCGACATCTCCTTCCGTTTCGTTCCATCCATCTCGTGCTACGTACCCATTAAGACTGAGCTGCTGTGTGACGCTGTATGTAGTGTCGTCTGCGTGCCGAAGTAACTGTGATGGTGATGGTGATGGTAGTGATAGTGGTAGGGTGTGTGTAGGCTAAGAGATCCCTCGACAATCCATCTTGAGATGGACCGACGTCTCTATACGCACGCTGCTACTGCTTCTTGCTCTGCCGATACGTACTCTCTGAGCGTTTCTCACCGCATGCATTTCTCGCTCTTTTCTTTTTCCCCATTTTCCCGTTTCCCCATCTCTCTCCCTACTCTCCGATTCTGCTGTCTGCTTGCCTATCACTATCTCTTCTCTTACTCTTCTCTGCTCTTCCCCTCGCCAACTATCTAAACCGTGATAACCCAGATATATCGACATCCCAAGCAGTACCATAACGGATATACATTGCAGATACCACCACAGATACTTTTATTTTGGTCGTTTTTCCGACGCTCGCTCTCGCTACTAAAGTCCACAACCACACCTCTCCCAATCCGCAAACTCATCATCTAGGTACCCAGAGCCCACTAATTGCTCCACTCTCCACCTAACTTACCTTCGCACCACTACGCCCTTGCCATTTCACCACCATCTTCGCTATCGTCGCAACTCCCCTCTTTTTCCCGTGGCTGCAGTTTGCGACGCGATTTTACTGCTGTTAGTCGGTCATTCCTTCCTTAGACCCCTCCCCTCCCCGACACATCTACCAACCAACTGCCAACCCAACCAACCACACCCACACCGAGACAGACGCACTCTCCGCTCCACCACATTATTGTCGCTCGTTCACTCTTCCGCCGCCAACTACCCCCCCCCACCTTCAACAACCCGCCGTCAACTACGCTTTTCAGCTCGCGTGTTCCCGTCCCTGGCGGCTCCTTAGTCAATCCGTGCACCCCGGCTACGACGAATCTCTACGATCTTCTGCAAGAGTCGTTTCGTTTCGTTTCGTACCCTTCGTCGCTCTTTAGTGCCAGTATCCCCCCTCCAGCTATTGCCGATGATGGCCACTGTTCCTCCCACGCCTTGGGAGCGGAGGCCTTCTGTGGGACCTACGCAAACTCTGCCGTCCATCGGAAACCTTGCAGGGCTCAATGGTTCATCGCCCTCGAGCGATGTCAGAGACTCGGGTAACTGGTCTATAAACTCGCAGAGAGCGAGTAACAGTAAGTTGTTTGCCCTTTGATTTTCGTCTACGCGAGCACCCTGCTGTACTGTACCGTCGGTCGTGGTAGTGTCTTGAATGTGAAACTTATCACTGAGACAGTATCCGAAGTCAACCAAGTGCCGTTACATCTGCCCCCGATCGACGCCCCACGCAACAGTCCCGGAGAACACCCATTGTATTCTCAGACGCAGTCCCCCGTGTCCACCGGCTTTGGAGCATCAACTACTAGTCTGCACAGTACTCACACTACGCCGCCTGGAAATCACTATCCGTCACACAATGGCGAGCTTCCAACGCCTTCTCCGTCTGCGTCTCGCCGAAGTAGCTTTGACAGTAGACTTGGAAACCTTCAGCTATCGTCACCGGTAAACGGTACTCCGGCGGCGAGCCAAGTTAGTCTGAATAGCACTCTGCTTAACAGCAACAGGGATAGTTTAACTTCACAGATGCAGCGCGATCGAGGGATTCAAAGCAATTCACCGTGTCCACCACCGCAATCACACCACACTCATGATGGTTCAGACCGACCACCGAGTCACAATCCATTCGGTTTCCGACCAAGCCAGGATGGTGTGCGGCCGAGTGTTGGCCCGACCCGCACAGCGCCTCCTATCGTGGGGTCATCCCGATATCCCTATGGACAGGCATCTCATCCCAACGCTCCTTCACCTACAAAGGGTCTTCCGTGGGCGTTCCCGGATCCAGAAATAATCGAACCGCAAGGACGAACGAACCAAGATGCTGCTACAGGACGGACGAGTACAAGCTCTCTGGTCGGATCCACGGCGAGCAGTATCTACGGTTCGACCTCTGGTGTTATTTCAGCTCATTCATCGCACCAGCAAATGCCGCCAATGATAGGTATAAACGGGCACATGGGTTCGAGTCAGTCGCTGCCACAAATCGGTCAGGCTCATCACCACCACGGTTTAACGACCCGTCGGCCGAGTATTCTCGGCGATTCCCCACAGCAACCGACTCCATACTCGCGTACGCCAGAGCTTAGAGTAAGCCATAAGCTTGCGGAGAGGAAACGGAGGAAGGAGATGAAGGAGCTGTTTGACGAACTCCGTGATGCACTTCCTGCCGAGCGAGGTGGGAAGAGCAGCAAATGGGAAGTTCTGACCAAAGGTGAGGGATTTCTTTGTACTACGGATGCACACCCCTATGTGACTTTTATCTTTGTTCCGACTAGCCCCCCAGAGTTCAATTCAACTAACTAATTGTGCACAGCGATTGAGTTTGTGAATCAGCAGAAAGAGACCATTAATGAGAAAATCCGGCAAATAGAAAAGTTGGAGAGAGACTTACAGCGAACACAAAAAGAGAATGACACGCTTAGAGTCGATACACAGCACTACAGGCAGATGCAACACCAGCAACAAGGCCCACCCATCTATCACTCGCATCCCAACCAGCACCCGCACGAGAGCAATTATCATTCCCAGCAAACCAATGGCAACGACGGCGGCTACCATGGGCAATCATCTCATGGCAATGGTCCAGTGAAGATGCAAGGGCTAGAACAGTGCTAATGAGTTACACGGGTTCGGGTGCCGGTGTTATTGGATCGTACGACGGGGATTTGCCAGGAGAACCCTTGACATGTTGCTGTGACGGTCGATCTCTCGGTTACGTGGACATCCGAAGTACCCACCCCTTCCTTTCTACTGGCAATCGGCAATCTTTTCTTTCATTTGTTTTGTTTCCTAGAGGACGATCATGGAGTTTTTTGGAGGGTACCACTCAACCCCGGAATTCATTATTTCATTTTTTTACCTTTTATTTCTGAGACGGGATAGGATCAGCGACACCGCCACCGAGCCTTTTCCCGGCGTTGGTTTCACAAGTTGGAGACGATTTTCTTGTTTTTTTACTGGCATCATGGATGGCATGGATCGGATTCCGCCCTCCCCCTTTTTTAGCGGCAACGGCATCTGGACATCGGGACTTCTGTTCTGGGGGGGTTAATCATATCTAAAAAGGCTTCTTTGCTTACTCACCTTTTTTTTCCATTTAGTAGTAAACCTTTGTGGCTGGATTTCTTCTTAACTTCCTGGTTTGTGTTTTTTTGTTATCGGAATGGTTGGTTGTTGTCTATTTTGTTGTTATTTGGTCTGTTGAACTGGGTTGGCTGGTTTTTTGGGCGGGTTTACAGGTTGCGCTGGCGTGCGTGCTTTTGGGGGTTTTTTGCGGCTTAAGCTTGAACATCATTCGCCCCGTCATGGATCTTCATTCTTCGTTCTTCATTCTTTTTTTTCATTTGTGCGTTTAGGAGGGATAAGTAGGGATGGATGTTCACGGGAAACGGAGGGTTGTTTTTGACGTTGGGTGCGTGTGGGTGTGTGGATGGAGGTTTGGATTCTTTACTGCTACCTGCTGTGTTTTCTTGTGTTGACAGAAGAGAAAGAGGAAGTAAGCGGAATTCATAGGTATCGAGCAATTGTTGTATGTATTTATATTGCTGTGGAAACTGTCGGGGGGATAAAAAAAATTCTGCCCTTTTTTTTTTCTCTTTGATGCTCTGCCCGACAGATGAACGGGATGTCGCCAAACCAAGGGTGTTTCCACGTTTTACATTGAATTTCCCTACATTACCTGACACGGCGGGCCGGCCGCGTGGCAAGGTCGGTAGGTACACTAGGCTAGGTGGTTAGTTTGGCACGCACGTGGTGTGACAGCCAAAGGAGCAACAAGCAACAGAAACGTGGTGTGCACATGGTTGGTATTGGCGCTCGCTGCGGTTGGGATGAGGTGCGTAATATATCTTGCAATGCGGGTTTCTAAATTCTTCTGCAAGACTGTAGAGTAGATAGTGTGTTTAAAAAATTTTCATGTCGGTAGTATAGGTTATCCCCGGACCGTCCCGCTAACCCGTTCCCCGCCGCCCATGCATGCAATCATCTACAGGTACAACAGGTACAGATTCAATCTATCTATGCAATCATTACTCGCCGTATAGATCTTCCTCGTCGTTCCCTGCGGTGTCCTCCCATCCATTTACGGGGACTTCGGGATGCAACATCACAGCCTTCCCCTTTCCCTTCCCCTTCCCCTTCCCCTTGCCCTTCCCCTCCTCGTCGTCGTCGTCGGTCGTAGCCTCCGGCTGCTCAAACTGTGCACGCACGCGCTGGTAATGTTCCAATTCCTTTGCACTAAATCTCCCATTAGATTACCACATATGGGTTGGGAAAGGGGGGGGGGGGGTACGGCACCTAACACTGCCGACGAGTTCTCTCCTGGCCTCGTCAAAATCCCGCATGGAAACAACAACGCTAATATCCGCTTCGGTCGCGGCATTATCGAAGAACCAGGCGGTAGTGACTTTCCCACCGCCTTGTTTCTCCAGCTCCTGGATCTCCCGGTCCACGTGCATTGCCTGTCGTGTTATCGCTTTCAACATCGCATCAGAGCATAATGCATATAGGTCGGCACCGGTGTAAGTGAACGGTAGGGTCTCAGCGACTTTTGAGAGGTCGCATTCGTCGGAGATGGTGAATTTTCGGGTTAGGGCTTCGAGGATTGTTAGTTGCTTCTCGTGGGTGTCGGAGACACCAAGGTAGAGCATTTTGTCGAAGCGGCCGGGACGGAGAAGTGCTGGATCGAGGAGGTCGGGACGGTTGGTCGCGCCAATCACAAACACTCCTCCTGCACCTTCTTTCCCTTCGCTCATACCGTCGAGTTCTGCGAGGAGCTGGGAGACGATACGGTCCATCACACCGCCGGAGTCGCCTTGATTCCCGCGCTTTGGGGCGACGGAGTCCAGTTCGTCGAAGAAAACGACGCAGGGGCGGGCATCGCGGGCGCGCTGGAAGACACGACGAACATTTGCTTCAGATTCTCCAATGTACATGTTTAGTAGCTCTGGACCCTTGATGGAGAAGAAGTTTAGGGAGAATTCTGTGGCGATTGCTTTTGCGAGGAGGGTTTTTCCTGTTCCGGGGGGACCGTAGAAGAGGATTCCCGAGCGCTTTTTCATGCCCTTTGCGAAAAGCTCTGGCCGCTCGAGGGGGAGCTGGATTGTTTCCATTACTGCGTGTTTTACGTTGGAAAGACCGCCGACGTCGTCCCAGCTTACGTTTGGGATTCGCGGGGCGCCGATGGAGTCGGAGAAGTTACGGCGGGCGGCTTCGACAGCAACATCGAAGTCCGTGCGGCAGATGGAGGTGACGGTGTCCCCGCCTGCGAGTTGGAGATCGGCGACGGTGGGAGGGTCGTAGAGGGTTGCGGGGGAGGACTTGCGGAGACGCTTTGCGAGTGCTACGACGCGGGATTTGGAGGTGGCTACGGCGCGGTCGAGAACATCTGCTAGGTCTCCTGCCACTAGAGCAGCGGTCTTGACTGCAATGGCGGAAAGGTCGACGTCCTCTGCAAGGCGTATCTTTTTCTCGTCGACGATGGTGGAGAGGAGGGCTGCACGCTCTTTCTCATCTGGTGCTCCGACTTCGATTTCGTGTGTGAAGACATTGCGGACTGTGTCGGAGAGCTTATCGACTTCCGTGGTTGTTGCCACTACGATCTTCATGTCTGACACGATGTCCTTCAATACCTCGCCCATTCGTCCGGCGGTGAGTGCTTCGATGTGGGTTATCAGGAGGACGCAAGTCTCATTTCCGCACGATAACGCGCGGTCCACGCGGGCCCGGAGGAAAGCTTCGGTTTTGGTGTCCCCGGCTCCTCCGTCGGCGATAATGTCGTAAGCATCGATGTGGAAGATGTGCACCCCTACATCGGCAGCTGCCGCAAGTGCGAGTGTCCGCTTTCCTATATCTCTTTGTGTGGAGGTAACAAGTATAGCAATAGGCTGGAGATTCATCTTGATGGCTCGAGGTGAGGTGGCAGCAGATATCAGCTCCCTCAGTCGCCGCTGGGTCTGAGTGACAAAGCGCGAAGGCTGGGTGATCTGGACTGGGCGTCCCACGATAGTGGCCTCGCGGAGTGGCGGAGGACGAAGACCCACGTAATGTTCCCATGTGAAGTGCTGCGTTGGTGGAATTTTGCGTTTTTCGCTGCCTGCTTGAACCATCCGAGTGCTTGCAGGATCGACAAACACTACACCGCCCCATGGGTCTCCTCTCTCTTCGGGTTGCTGCTCGCGCCCCCCTCGACGTACCGGCGAACGAGACTCGGGCTCGTCGGAAACTGCGGAGATGATGTTGCCAACTCTGAACCAGGCCACGCAGTTCTTTCGTCCAGTGTCTGACGACGCAAGTAGTTCTTCGGTTACTCCGTCTTCGGTGGAGTCGCCGCTGTATAGGCTTCGTGCGAGTACTTCGTCTATGCTGACGGCAATCAGGTCGCCCACCTTAACCAGACGTCGGCAAGACTCAAAGTATGATTTCAACTGAAGGAGGAGTGCATGCTGAAGGGTACGATCGGTAGAGGTTGGGGATGCAATGCGGAGTAGGGTGACTTCTTTGGCAGCAGGGGGGAACGCCGGGACTGCTGACTGGAGGACAGAAGACGGAGGAACTGCAGGAAGAGGAGACAGCAGAAGCTCTGTTGTTGTATCGCCGCTGGGCAAAATATTCGTCAGAAGTACGGGTGACATGTAAACAATTCTTCCATCTGATCCCCCCCCAGGAGCGGGGCTTTTGCCCTTTTTACTCTTGGGTGTACTTAATGCCGCCTCCCAGGATTCTGGAAGCGAGAATACTCTCACTGGCCTGCTTGGGTTCGGTTCCTTTTCCTCACTGCGAGATGCAGACTCGTCCCTAGTATTGAACCCTCTACTCCCGCTACGGACACTGCCGCTACTACTCTGAGGTCTAAATGCCCGTCCTCTCACGACGGCTTCGGCTGCAGCCCGTAGAGGTGAAGTTGGCATCTCATCTTGCGGCAGAGGAGCAACCGCAATCCTGACCCAATCGCCCGAAAAACATCCCAGCTTTGCCAGATTTCCAACTTTGACAAACACTCTAGCCTCGTCGTCATCTCCCTCCTGTGGCTTCGGGTGAAGAAAACCAGGGGGAATAGCAGCCGTCAGCGGTTGAGGTTTAAACAGTCTCCCAGCCAACTTTGGCGCGGTCTGACCCAGAACGGGCGACTGAATCCCGTTCCTCAAGCGTGGCGTGGTCGATATCGACGGGAAGGAAATACCCATAGCAGTAGACGGCGGAGTCAAAAAAGTCTCCAATGCATCCTCATCATCACTATCATCATCGCTCAATACCAACGTATCCGCAGACGCATCCGATTCCTCCATGTAATCTCCAGCGCCTCCAAGGATCACCCCATCCACAACGTTTTCTCCTCCCCTTCGCCGCCTCCGCGGTTGCTCCTTTACTACAACAACCTTCGTGTCCAGTTTCAAAAACCCTTGATTAACCGGCTCCGTCAATGCGATCCTTGCCGTCCGTCCCACCACCCCGCGGCCATAGTTAAGTCGTAGCGCCTCGCCGTTGTGTACTATATTCAGTTTCCCCATGGCATCCTTAACGCGGTCTTCAATGTCCTGATCCGTCTCGGGCACGTGTGTTCCCCTTACGCTTTTAACACTAACAATAACGGCATCGAGATGTGCCGGGTTCACGGCACTGATGAGTACACCGACAGGTTTCTTATTTGGAAGCTTCAGATCTGCCAACGCGCCGAGATTCATCGAGTCGGGGATCAACACTGTGCTTGGGGGGAGCGACGGGAACTGCGAACTCGTTGGCATCAGTGTCACCGGGAGGATCGTCCATTTCTTGACGCTCGAAGCTGAAGCTAGCGGCGTGATCGCGAGGTATAAGGTTGGTGGCAATGGCTCGTCTTCGGGTTCCTCTGTGTTAAGAGTGATTGAGTTAGTTATACATTGATGTGGCACCACCGGCGGAGCGCAAACCGTTCAGGTCAATGTCTTCTAGCTTCCTGTCGCTAGCTACGATCTTCTTTTGGAAGCCGAAGACATCCCGCCAGATGTCTTCGGATACGAAACCGGCGTCACCGCGGAGCTCGTCGATTATGAAGCGGGCTACGGTGGGAGGTCGATTCTTGGGACGCTTGGGTATATTAGAGGCTGCTGGCAATGGCGGCTGCGCGGGTGATAGAGGTAGCGTGGAAGCCATGAATGGTGTTTTGAAGGGATCGCGAGTTGAGTGAGGTTGCTATGGAAGCATAGACGGATGGACACTGCGACCCGCTGGGTTAGAGCTAGTGCCTCGGCACTGGTCCCTTGCGGCTCTCTAGCTAAGCCAATCGTGTCGTTCTCACGTGTGTGCATAACCTGTCACTCACAGCCCTCTCAGTCACACAAAACATGTATTTTCAATTAGCTCTCTCCGCTATACAAACAGACAGATGGCCAGCTAGTAAGAAATCAACCATATATCTCTGGAGTTCATGGGGTCCATGACATTGGCATCTGAGCCTATTTACTGCAGAAAGGCTTGTGGCTCTTCCACCGGGCCCTTTGGCATTCCTTTCCGCAGTACCAAATCTGCCCACAACCCGAACACTTCTTCAATCCCTCAGGTTTGCCACAATTGTCACACATGGCTGTTCCGCGGCGGTCTGGTCTATCAGCAACAGTCTCCGTCATGAATCCAAAGTCTCCTTCGGGATCGATAACACGTCTAGTTCCACACCTCAGAGGTCCTCCTAAAGTTTCATCGACCGGACCACCGCTAACGGGCACAACAAATTTCTTCGCGCCCGATGGAACGCTAGCCTTGGTCTGGAGGGCACCTCGACACGCTTGCGAGCTTCCTCAACGTCGAATGTTTCTGGATCTTTCTTGGTCTTCGGGTCGTCCCGGTAGTTGGAGGCACGGGCAATTTATTTAAGAGTATCCTTGTCGCCAGCATAGATATTCTCAAGGAGCGGTTGGTAGGTGTGATTTCTGTCACGGTCAGCAATTGTGTCTGAAGTTGATGCATGTGACGGTATTGCTCACCCGGAACCATCTTCGGGCGGACAGGCGCCACGACCGTCGAGAAGCTCCACCTTGCCGGAGTATTCGGCCGCGGGAAGTATCTGTTCAACTGCGATCTCGTGCATATTATGGTCCCCAAGATCGTAGCAATAGCCTAGGGATGAGCCCTCCCCGGGGAGTACATTTGCAAGGGTATATTTAGTATCCGGAATGTAGGCGTGCCCACTGAGGTAGAGATGCATCATATCAACACGCTGTACCAATTATTAGACTCTGTTGGATCAAATCCACTGTGCCAAACCCCAGAGGAAATGGAGACGAGGAAAAGAACCTACACTGACGTCTTTCGGACCGAACAGTGCACCGTCGCTACGGTCCGTAAACAAGTAACCGTGGTAATTGCGGCACCTATAAATAATAGTAATTAGCTCACCCGCCTGCCTGCCAGCTATACCCACTCCTCGAAGAGCAACGTACCATCCCATGGCAGGCTGGATAATCTTGTCCTGCAGAACTGCCAGCTACCCACCACCTCAAATAGCTCACGTCTCGCCTTCTCAACCGCAGTCTGCCGCGATGAGCAGCTCACCTTTGTTGATCCGGAAACCTTGATCCTCCTCCAAATCAAACCCTCGCCTTTCTTATCCGTAATAGCTAGGACGATGCCAACACACCTAGCATTGCGGCGGACCATCACGGGGATCGATCTTGACCCAAACCTGGCCTGCCCTGGGGTGGTTATATGTCTGGAGAGGCATGACTCCAGTAATTGGGGTGGGTGAGTTGAAGGTGACGCGGAGTTGAGTACGAGGAGCAGAGAGCTGGAGGCTGATAAAAGCAAGACCCTGAAGTTACTTGTACTTAAGCTAGAGCTATAGCTTGGAGCCGCATCACCCCGCTCCCGCTCCCGAAATCGCAGGGAAAAGCGGACTCTCGGTCCTGCATAGCTGCATGGCGGTTTTCTCATTTAACTCTGCAGCCTACAGACTATTAATTCCGTCACATGTCTGCGTTAAATTGAGGCTTGGGTTAGGGTTGTTTAAACATAAACTGGTACTCGGGGGAGAGGGACTTCGTATTCATCCTTTGGCTCCGTTGAAGGCGAAGCCTCAAAGGCTGATAGCCTGTTGACGGAGATAATGGGCTTTCGCCCGAGATCACTGACCCGCATTATGTGACTGCTTTGCTGTTACGTAGCTTGCCATTCTTAGTATAGCATTGTGGGCTTCGTGTCCTTTTAGCTTTCTCCTTTTCTCTTTTCTTTAGACTTGGATAAACAGACAGGAGACAATAGACGAGCTTTCCACGCCCACCGCAGAGTATACATGTTAACATAGCCAACCTTAAGCTTAAGGTATCAGAAAGAAGATATTTGGTGAGGGCAAGTTGATAAATTTAGGGTTTAGAATTAAGACACTTTTTCTTGTCTAGCTGGTGTCCCAACAATCCAGTCACTTAACCAGATACCAGAATCAATTCATCCCGAATAGGTGGAATGCGATATGTAAAAGAAGCTCACAATAATTGAAAGACCGGAGAGTAGAGAGTAAAGTATCTAATTGACAGTGACTGAAATACCGAAGAGCAGAGATCTCGAGATGTTCCTAGAAATAGAACTTTCTTCCTTAAGCTACCACGACCAACCGTCGTATCCTGAATCTCCAAATGAGCTCCCCAAACCTCTAAACGAGTCCGAACTCGAACCACCAGAAAAACCGCCCCCAAACCTCCAAAATCCGAGTCTGAACCCTAGAGTGACCTAGAATCTGGTTTAAACTTAAGTTTGGGATTCGTATCCCCACGCTTGCTGCTCCTCTTATCTATTTTCCACCACGCCCAGTCAGCTGCTTCTTCTTTGACTGCAGTCTCCTTGGCCTGGCATCCCGCTGTTTCATTGCTACTCTATCCGTCGATCAACCTCGCCACCAACAGGGTCACGCTCCTATTACCTCAAGCACAGCTTCCGAAAAACTAGTCCTCGTTGCCGGACGGCGGCTCGGATAATTCATGTTATCTGCCATCATGCACACATATAACCAAATTCAAAATCATTATCGTTCGTTCGTGACTCCTGTACACTAGGAGTTTTTTCGAGCTTCTCGGCTGCTTTGTTACGGAACTTGAGACTCTAGTGACTTGGAATAGTGTTATGGAAAGTACGGGTTGTTGTGGCCGCTGCTGGCTGGAGATAGAAGAGGGTGATGGTGATGCGTGAAGTCATTGTTGTAATAGTGAATATCAGTAGGAGGGTGCGGGAGATGGTAGCATTAAGGGAAGTCACATTTAAGTTTAAGCTGAAGGTTTGCATATGTTCCCAGTTGCGGAGAGTTCGAAACACCTCAAAAAATATTGGTTTTAGCATTTGAAAATTCTACAATTAGAAGTGCCTCGAGGCCTGTGCAGTTCTTCGCTACCTTTAGGTACTACCTGGTATTTCCCCAACGTAAATGTGGTTTTCTGGTATCTTTCAGTGCAGAAGTCACCGATTATGATGCGAAGGAACTCTGTCAAACACTATTTTATAGAAACGTACTTTGCTTGGGTGCGATCAGAGAATATATGGGATCGCCCTGCTTCCAAGCGTTGAACTTCCAACATTCGTTAACGTGTTGGGAAGCTCGCCGCCGCCGTCCGCGTGCCGTTTCCAGCCTGGCCCCTTCTCGGTGTCTTCTGAATAACGGAAAAGTAGATTTAATATTGCGTTCCTAGAAGCTTTAGGTATAAATTAGGCATGTGCGCGAGAGAACTCTATGAGTTAACATCGGGATGATCTTGTCTAAATATTAAGCATGGACTTGACTTGGGTGAGGAAGGGAACGATGAGTGGAGATCTCGGTCGGTCATTTGCGCTGGTGTCCAAGAGAACAAACTCCAGAGGATATAGGGTTCAGGGTTACATCACCTGACACCAAATTGGGAGAGAAACGACCGACAAACCTCATGCTCACTCAAACATCATCACTAGTCACCATATACCTGGGGCGACTTCACAACTCCCTTAGATCCTCAGCTCTCCGGCTTCGGGAAGGCCGGCAGCTATCTCTCTCGGCGGACTCTTCTCCGCAATCAGAAACAATGTCCCGGAGGACGACAGTTAATTTCGACAAGAATACTGATGCAAGATCGTATGTCGTTGTCAGGTCGATACCTTGCAGGGTTGTGCACCGGTTCGGCATCGTTGGCGCCCCACTCACAGCTTAAAATATGACTTAAGTAGGTAATTAAGTACTTAAGAAGGTACTTAGATATACTCACCTGGACCAACTGTGGGGCCGAACAAACGGGAGAATTCAGTATCAGCGACGAAATGCACTTGAAACAAAGATACTTCACTTGTGTTACAGCGCCACACATACTTTTCGGCTGCATGTGGCGCCAGAGTGTTGCCCTCCAAAGGCCTTCGCCAAGTACTTGAGGATGCAGGTGCATGTAATTGATGGTGCTCTGATTGGTTTGACGCGAATTACCTTGCGCGGCCAATCATCGAGCGACACCTTCACATCAAGCGGGGAAGCAGATCAGGCACCCTCGCGATCTTGTCCGCACTTCCTGTTCCGCCAAAGCAACCTCCTGTCTCCTTTGAGTTTAACTCTCTCGACTACGTAACCGTCAGACTTTCGAACCGTTCCTCTGCCAGATACGTTATTAAATAGCATCGTGATACTCCAACGTCGGTATGGACGCAGCGGGGCTGACGATCGCCCTCATTGATCTCTGCGGCAAGCTTTATGGCACTATCCAGGCTGTAAGGAATGCACCCGAAGATGTCAGAAAACTTGTCGAGGAACTCGCCGCCCTGAAAAATACCTTGGAATCTGTGAGATCTGTTGTCGCAAGTGACCGGCAAACCTCCGTTCTAGAGAAACTCAACGCCGAGATTGCAGCATGTCTGAAGGATTTGGAGAGGCTGGATAGCAAAATCTGTGCTTCATCTAATAGGCTGAGAGGTGCAGTTAAGGAGTGGTGGGCGCGATTTAAATGGCCGATGAAGGAAAACGAGACCCGGGAGTATGTTTCGAAGATTGAGGGTCTCAAGTCACACCTAATGATCGCGTTGCAAGCACATCAAATGTATTTAACCCATCTACTGGATGCTATATGAGGCAAGTGTTGATTTTTGCGCAGGGCATTAGACAAGGAGGAAGTGGATAGGCAGAATGCTGAGCGTGAGCAGCAGAGGGTGGAACGCGAGAAACAGGAATTGGAACGACAAAAAGAGGAACATCGCCGCCGCGGTAATTCTAATCTTTGCTTCCTTGTTCGAAAGATTATCAAGATTGTAACGCTAGCTGACACGATATTACTGCTACCTAGATGAAAAACGCCAAAAAGTGCTCAAATGGGTTCGTGAAGGAGAATTTAATGAGCGGCATATCCATATCCAGTCGCAACGCAAAGAGGGTACGGGTCAATGGCTATTTGAGACTCTTCAGTTTCAGCAATGGATGGAGCGAAAATCATCGCCGGTGCTGTTGGGATGCGGAATTCGTTTGTCGCCCGTTCCCGAGACTTTGAGGAAGAAAAAGCGCTTACTCCTATTCACAGCTGGTGCAGGGAAAACATTCTTGAGCTCGGTGGTTATCGACCATCTACTGGGTCGACAAAGTCATGATGGGGTTGCCTACATATACTTTGGGTATCAGGATCAATTGCGTCAAAAGCCTATCGATATCATTTCGAGTTTCACCAAACAACTTCTCGGTCAGCTTCCTGAGCTACCGCCCGATATCGAATCCTCGTACGATAACATGACAAAGAAGTCAGAACGTCCAAACTACGAAGCATTGAAGGGTTTTCTTTTCTCGTTGCCCAGACGCTTTGCCAGTAATGGGAAGCGAACATATATAGTTTGCGATGCTCTCGATGAAATGCATGAATACGACCAGCGACAGGAACTACTCCCTCTTTTCCACGATATGAAAGATGGCGGCTTCGAGATTTTCCTAACTAGTCGGCCCCATCCGGCAGATGTTCGGGTGTCCTTTGCCAATGCCGTCCAGCTTGAACTCACACCTCATCATAACGACCTCCAGGGCTATATTCAAGAAAAAATCAACAGAAGCACCGGGACAAAACATCTCATTGAGAGCAGCAAAACTCTTAACTTCGAGGACGTATTATCTGCTCTTATTGCCAGTGCGGAGGGAATGTACGGCCCAAACCTAGTGTTTTCCGGGTTGTCGTTGCTAACTTCGTCTCCGGTAGGTTTTTGCTTGCACATCTTAATGTTATATACATATGTCAGCAACCGACTGCGTATCTTATCTCCAAGGAGCTTCGAGAGATCAATAAAACATCCTCGCACGGCGAGGAGCAACTAGACAGTGTATATGATAGAGTAATTGAAACCATCCTCCGCCAACCGAAAGGTTCAGTAGAACTAGCCCTCCGAGTCCTTTCTTGGATGAGCAACGCTACAAGAGCCCTGACAGTCGAGGAATTGAGGATTGCAATTTCTGTCGAGAAGGACGACAAAGTTGTAGACCCAGAAAGTTTACCTACAGCGGAAAGGTTAGCTGATATTTGCGCCGGTCTGGTCATCATTGAAGTGAGCAACACAGTCCGACTTGCTCACTATACCACGCAAGAGTATCTCAAGAAAAAGTCGGTGGTGCCTGAACGCCTGCAGATGCAAAGTGGATATCACTCCGTGATCTGTGCTACATATCTCGCGATGGATCAGTTCAAGACTGGTGCTTGTGAATCTAAAGATGCTTTCAAAAGCCGAAGAGATCACAACGCATTTCTAGACTACGCTGTAGGCAATTTGTCGGATCATATTGGGTCCAGTGACAAGTTATCTACGGCAGATGCTGTGGCAAGATTTATCCAAGATACTGGCAGTGTGTCCTCTTACCTTCAAGCAAAGGAGTGCTACGACAGGTCATTGTACAGTTGGAATTACTATCCTCGAGGATACCACCGCTTACATGTTGTTTCCGAGCTCGGGCACGAAGTTATTGCACGGAACCTGATTGAACTCGATAGTGCTGCCGTCTCGGCTGCCGACGAGGACGGGTCGACACCGCTGCACCGGGCTGCGGACAGAGGGCACGAGGCGACAGTCCGGCTGCTCATCGACCGGGGCGCCGCCGTCTCGGCTGCCGACGAGGACGGGTGGACGCCGCTGCTCCGGGCTGCGGACGGAGGGCACGAGGCGACGGTCCGGCTGCTCATCGACCGGGGCGCCGCTGTCTCGGCTGCCAACGAGGACGGGTGGACGCCGCTGCACCGGGCTGCGTAC
>Ga0307515_10003601_pt1 | contig 32530 bp, 36 predicted proteins | sample 17_EM_MG_FD_194513 | JGI IMG/M metagenome (GOLD analysis project Ga0307515, IMG submission 194513) | Populus trichocarpa ectomycorrhiza microbial communities from riparian zone in the Pacific Northwest, United States - 17_EM | ecosystem: Host-associated > Plants > Roots > Unclassified | place... | reverse complement strand
TATCATTACTAGCAAATTTGATTTACAATTGGTGATGAAACAGGGGAGTCAAAAGAAAGACAAAAAATCCGCCAGCTTCATGAACTCTCATTCACATTTTCAACTTGCTCAAAATTGGTCCATTTGACTTGATTTTTGGATGCATATGTAGGCCTTGCAGTTACCTGTCATACTGCAGTCTCCGATCTTCTCTCCGTTGTGTTGTTGTTGAGTAACTTGCAATTTTGAAAAAATACCGGGATTTCTTCGCGCAGTGTAAAGCGCCCCGCTAGCGGCTTGTTAGGTATGGGCGCTGGGCGTGCCACGCCCCTAATAAGGCGCCTGGGCTGTATGCATGAGGTGGAAGTTGTTGTTTGGAGGCTCTTGGCGTGCGCATGGGTAGTGTTACCTCCGGTCCAGGTAATTTTTGACGCTAGTGCAGCTGAAGACCATAATCCTGTGAGCCCCATTTCCCAGTGCCAACTGTCTTGCACTACCATCACAGAATCTGACGTTTGTACTGCAGCTTTTACTTCTCGTGATGTCGGCCCCACTCCCCCCAACCAAAGTCCTTTCCTCCGCTGCAGTCTTACCTTCCGAAGCACACACTTTTCTCTCGACCTTTATTCTCAAAGCCGACACCGACCGCCACACCTCATCGCGTGGGAATCTAGTACTCTCGGACCAGCGACGTATAGAGAAGGCATTACAGGGAGTGTTCATACCAAAACCTGTCGAAGCACTCGAGGTTGCTAGAACAGCACTGAGGACACCGGTGGTTACGAAGGCCTACAAAACCGCTACGGAGGAGGTTGTTAATGACGAGGAAGTAGAAGAGACTGGCGAATGGGCTGGACATCGCGGAATACAGAACGACGAAGCTCCCGCCCCCCAGAGTCAATCACAGTCTGTCGGAGGAGTGGTGGACAAGGAAAAGCGGAAGGCAGACAAGAAAGAACGATTGAAGGATGAAAAGAAGCAGCGTGCCGAAGAGAGGGCGAAAGAAAGGCAATAAATCGAGTTTAAGAGAAAATAATATTAACCATCCTGTCGGCGTTTTGATTTTTGTCCTGCTTGAAATTACCAGCTTGTCCGTGGTCACCGCTAACCGGTGACCCTGTAATGACACACACATATAACTAGACCTAGCTCCCCTTTCTTGCACGGCTGGGCAATACAGTCTATTCAACCTTTCCTCCCTTCCAGTCCAATGCTCTCAATCTCTCGGTGAGAATTGGATGCGTATAATGATATGCCGAGTACAACCAGTCGGCATCCATGGTGCTTAAGTTCTGGACTTGCAACTTGATCAAGCTCTTAGCTAGTTCGGTAGAATAACCCAAACGAACAGCGAACGCATCGGCCTCAAATTCGAATTTCCGTGACATGACGTTCATCAAGAGCTTCAAAACAGTGTCCACGGGAGTCAAGATATCGTTAAAGATAAGGAAGCCGATGATGGTAGGCATAGTCTTCTCAAATCCGAAGGCTTGGAACAAAGACCGGTTGTTGATAAAGACAGAGAAAATCGCGAACAGCCAAAATGTGTACAACTAAACCTCCAATTGTAAGTATTCAGATCAACTTGACGGTGGGATAGCCTACCTGTGAGACACCAAATTGCTTAGTGGTATGACCTTCCTTCCAGTGCCCTAATTCGTGTGCAAGGACTGCAACGACTTCGCTAATCTCACTCTTCTCAATCAAGGTATCGTAAATGACAATGTGCTTGCTCCATGGCAATCCATAAAAATAGGCGTTGCTGTGAGCGCTTCTCTTTGAGCCATCGATAACATAGAGATGTTTCAGAGGGAACTGGAGTTTAGCAGCTAAAGCTTCCACTTCAGTCTTCAGCTTACCGTCTTCAAGAGGCGTAAGCTTGTTAAATAGAGGCAGGATAAAGATAGGGTAGACAGTGATCATAAACGTTTGCACGCCCAGAATGAATAACCAGACGTAATAGAAGAAGTTGTTGCCGAAGTAGTCGACAATTTTCAGGAATCCAGCGAGGACAGGGCTACCAAGAGCTACAATCAAGAGCTGAGTTTTGATGGTATCTATGAAAAACTACAATTCTAGTGAGCCATGGTAGCAAAGCAGTAAAGGCGCATAACTACCCACCAGTTGTCTTGTTTGTTTGTTGAAACCAAATTTCTCCTCCAATACGAACGTCTTGTAATAGGAAAGCGGAAGGCTGACAAAGTTGCTGGCAAGGGTGAAGGCTACGAAGAAAACGATCGAATGCGAAATCGAACCGCTGAAACGAGCGGGCGCATATTGAGAAGTCCAGATACCAGTAACGGTCCAGAGCTTGGGGAGAAGGTCATAGTAGATCGTCCCAATGTTGGTGACCTGGCCATAGAAAGAACTGACGAACCCGAAATTTGATTTCGCCCGCCCGTAAGCCTACTCTAGATGTTAGCTATGGATTCGCATTCCGTAGGCACCTATCTACCACCTGCGGGTGGATTCACCTGAGATTTGTCATAAACCTTCGTCGAAACTACTCCTTCCAGAGCTTTGGGCACCTTCGTCTCGCAGAGCTTTCGGTGCTGACGAACAGAGAGCAATGTCTCAAGGAGATACTGCGAAACGCCAAAGCCGATGATGAGAGATTTCCATGGGAAACCTGGACGGTCCAGGTACTGCGCCAGGTCCTGAAATGGTTATCAGCGGAAACAGTCTTTGTAACCAAACGAGGGCATTCATCGCAAGTATCCAAGGATAAAACACCCCCTCAAGCTTCGGCGCTGCTCGTTTTCTTACCTGAAAGTCCATGACAGGCATAAGGGCGGCAATCGGATGCGAAAAGAGCGGAGGTTGGAGTATCGTACCGTGTTGGGAGTGATGGTGGATAAGATATTAGCGTTGAAGGAAGGAAGGCCAAATACTTAGTATGTACTTATGTCCTAGTGTCTATTCATGGTTACTCTACATGTGTCCTCTGCGCTGGTGCCACTAGGAACATTATGCATGCAAGGGTCCACACGTGACCAATCAGATTGTATATTTCCAAGTCACCATCATCTTCTACTCATACACTGAATCCACGGGCGCAATCGACCCTGATAGCCCTGCTAATAGCCCGTAACCCTCGAAATTTACATTACACTCGTACAGGCTCATCAACACAAAAATTTCCATTTGCATATACCCCTCAAGAAATCAACCGGAAACCAACCGGAACCCTTGTGCTGAAATCTTGAACTTCGCAACTTGTCCCGGCTCCGGCTTCAAAACAAACGTCTCGCTAAATCCTCGCTGCTCTTTGTTGTCCCCGTACTTAACAACCCCAGACACACTCAATACGACACTACAGCTTCCCATCCCGTCGGCGCCCATCGGGTGTGCATCGAAAGACTGCACGTCGTAGTGGGAGGCTGGCATCGTCGCGAAAAACGTCGCTAAAGCTACACCGCCGGTGATCGGATTGCCGTTCCAGACAATAGCTGCATTCGGGTGGTAATATGAATCAAGGTATGATCGGTTATCATTCAGTGCTGGATAATAGCTTTCGACAAAGCGCCTCGCCGCTTGATCGAGTCAGAATCGTTCGAACATACTATGTACAAGCCGGAGTGTCAGTTGACGAACCATCTGAGGCGATCTTAATAAGAGAAGTGTCTTTGGTGGTCTGCTGCACGCTGAGGTATCAGCCATCGCGTACTTAGGTAGGTAGGTATGTAGGTGGGTAGGCACCATGATCAAACGCGGTGTGTGTGCGTTGTGTGCGTGTGTAGAGCATTCGAGCAGGTATGCTAGGTAGGCAGTGCAGAGTAGAGCAAGTACGTAGTATGTACTTGGGCACTTAGGGCGAGAGGCAGGCAGCCAGTGGGCGAACTGCCACGGAGAGCAGAGTGCTGTAGGAACTAGAGCTGGCCGAACGAGAATTCAGATGGATTACCATCAGATGTCTGTCGGGAGAAGAGGAAGGACCCTGTGTGACTCTGACCGACAAGCGCCTAACTGTCCCAGCTGGCCATGACGTGTAGCAGTGCAGCGCAGGGCTTAATTCAACTCCCAACCTAACCTTAATAAAAAAAATATACCGGGGCAGGGTAGGTGGCTATTCAACCATCCGGTACTGGCATGTGGCCATTCCTAAGCTTCCTATGTAACGTCTCCCCTACTGCCCTGGTAGATAACGAACCCTGCTCACGACAAACCCATCACCATCACCTACTCCACCCGGGCTTCAGTTCCCCTACGCCTGTCTGTAAGTAGCCCTCTTGAGCTCCTGCTTGTTATGTTACACATCGTCCCGGAGTACCAGCCTTACCCATGCCACTCATTAGGTCGTCCGACAACAGTTTGACAAGGCTTTTATCGTCTATCTCAACCCGTCAGAATGCCCAACACCGACCAGAAGCTAAATCTACCGCCATCTGCAGAGGCTGTCGGAATCTCTACCAAACCGCTTGGGCCTCATCCCGCCGGAGACGTTCGATATGGCGGCTTCGTCCAGTTCACTCGGATATGTTCCTTTACTATCTGGTTCTTTACTTGTGTCTTGGTGTGAGTTGGTGGAAAGCTCTCTGAATTTATCAAGATCCAAGCTTTGCTAAGTTCCCTCGCCTGTGTCCAGCATTCTGGCTACTCAGGTGCGTTTTGCCACGGTCTTTTTCAGGGGTCCTTAGTTGATGAATCTAGTTCATTGGCGCACCACTTTATTTTGTAAATCGGCGAGTCTACTATGCTTGGATGGCCCGAACGAAGCAACATTTTGGAGTTGTTGTAACTACTATTACACAGTGGTGGTCGCCTACCGTCATTCGTGTAACGGGTGATCGCAACGTCAGAGACCAAATCAAACGAACGCCAGATGGTGGTCTCGAGTGCCGATTTCCCGAGCGACTGGTGTTAATTGCAAACCATCAGGTATTGCTGAACATTTTCCATGCACAGGCCCGCCATACTAAATTTTCGTTTAGTTGTACTCCGATTGGCTTTATCTGTGGTGGATAGCATACACAGCGCGGATGCATGGCTTCGTCTATATTATTCTCAAGGAATCGCTCAAGTGGCTGCCTTTCATCGGTGTTGGCATGCAATTCTACGGCTTTGTTTTCATGGCAAGAAAGTGGGAGCAGGACAAATCAAGATTACTCCATCGACTTTCTAAGCTAGCTTCCGGAAGGGATAATCCGATGTGGCTATTGATTTTCCCAGAAGGAACCAATTTGAGCATAAACGGCCGGAGGACCAGTGCCAAGTATGCAGAGAAACTAGGAATGGCTGATGTGCAACATCAACTATTGCCAAGATCGACTGGGCTGCGGTTTTGTTTGGAGCAGATGAAGGGGACTGTTGACTGGGTTTATGACTGCACTGTTGCTTACGAGGGCGTCCCGTATGTTTCCAACTCTGCGGGAAGTGGGGGATGTTACTGATTAGAGTGTAGGCGTGGAGAGTTTGGTCAAGATTATTTCACGCTTTATTCGACTTTCTTCCAAGGTCGTCCACCCAAGTCGGTCAATATGCATTGGCGCCGATTTGCTGTCAAGGACATACCCCTAACAGATTTTGAGTTCGAACTTTGGCTGAGAGAGAGATGGATTGAGAAGGATGATCTGTTGGAATATTACATGGAGAACGGAAACTTTCCAGAAGATGATGATCCGAAGCAAAACGGCACAGCAAACGAAAGTCCAGGACTTCGCAAACGGATTACTATTGGCAAGGATGAAAGGTCCGTTAAAACCACAGGTGGAACTAACCAGCATGGGCAGTGGGAAGGTCCGGTTGAAACGAAAGTCAAGATTGCACGGTGGACGGACGTTCTGGGTATTTTTACGGTAGTCTTGTAGGTATCCCTGGCCTATTACCATATTTTGGCACTTTTTTGCGTATCCCACAACAAGCATGCGCTCTTATGCAAGGATGCTATCTCTTTTGCGCAGTGTGATGATATGCCTGCTAACATTGGTTTACTATTTTCCACAGTACTGTTTTTTTACTCATCAACATAGGATTTAAGATGGTTGCCCTATCTAAGGTGATGTTCCAATAGATCGCGCTCGGCGGTTCACGGAAACAGTGATACTATTTTCCAAATTATAGACAGTATAGCGGCAGTTGTGAAGTTTGTTTCCGGCGTTCAGAACAGTGCGGCATTTTCTTCTTTTTTCTTTTAGAATAATTGGACTTGTTTGATGTCTGAGTTGCTATTTAATCTGGTGGCGTGCTCATTACATAGTACCTATGCACAGAGAGACCTTGGTAAACCGGAGAATGGTGGTCTACTTTCTTGCTGATGGATCCATGAACTGGACAGACTTGGTTGAAATCAAGGTTGGGTGCTCTCAGTGAAGGGGGAAATTTAATGGAAGAGATGACTATCATTGTTTCCCGCGCGGTGAAGCTTGAAAGCTCTGACCAACTGTAGTTTGCAACTAGGAAAGAAGGATGCAGTTTTCCAGCCCCTTCCAAAACAGCCATTCTCTCATCTGGTAGCCATGCCATAGTTTTCATTAGCCATCACTCGGCTTCATAGTCTCCCTAAAAAGCCAGCCATCCCTCAGTAATAATGGGACGCCGGAGAGGTCTCCAGCTTTGTTCTAGGCTTTTAGTATGAAGCACCAGGTCAAATCGGCACAATGAATTGAGCTGTTGTGTGGGCACCACCCGAATCCTGGTTAGTAGGGTGTTGAGGGCCCGTCTCAATAGATCGAGTTCGTGACATCGACTACGCCTTCGTCACTGGGGCCAATCACTGCACTCTGCATAGAACCCAAATTTAATATCCAATTCAGTTTCAACGCCTCCCCTCCCCCCACAGTAACGCCATGATAAATAAGCAAAAGAAGACTCGTCCAACTAAATACTAATGTAGTTATATCTAATATCTCGCATCAATCTCTGGACACGGATTCTCTAACTGCGAGCGCCTTCTTGAAAATCTCTGATAATACACCTGACCCGTGATTTTATCCAGAATCTCAGCAGAGAGACTGGAGTCTGACCCCCTATGGCTGGAACTTGAGGGTTGAGACACCGAGAATTGGTCGACAAGGGCTGTGTGCTCTTCATCCTGTCGTTTGTTTGGCGGTGCTGTCGGGGTCGTTCCGAGTTCACCGAGAGATGGCAAGGACTCATTACATGCAGTTTGGGCAGCTGGACTGTAAATTCCGCTTTCAAGTGTGACAATTGTAGGATATCGATCGGGCTTTATTTCGCTATTAGCGGCATTGTTCACTGTATCAAATGTAGCCATGCTCGCCGCAGTGATTTCCGTTGTAAATCTCGATTCACACGTTTGCCAGGAGGTTACCGACTCAGTAGAGCTGTAACCAGAATATGTGGTAATATTCATGGGATGTTGCAGAACAGTCGGCTTACGCAAGCTGTGGGCGTTCCTAACCGCCGTAATGTAGGCTTGTTGTCGACGAGCGATATCATCAAAAATGTCCTTTGGGCTCATTGTGATCCGCGAGAGTGACATCGACTGCTCGACGCCATGTTTCTGACTGGGGTCCGGGGGCCCAGGCACGTTGGGAAGAGGTCTATTATTGTTGTCATGAATACATAGGCAGCCCAGGGCTGGACTCCCCTGACAACTGGACAGACTTCTAGCAGCACTGAGACATGGACATCGGGACTGGGGGAAGACGCGGGTGCTGTTGTGAGGAGCTGTGCCGTTTTGCATGTCCTCCGATGTCCGATGCGAAGACTCGCATGCTCGCTCAGAGCACGTTGCTAGACCATCGAGATTGGGGGTAGGGAGTGGGGATCCTGGTCTCGAAGATGGGGTAGGAGATGCATTGGTGACCCGCAAACAACCGCGTTTGATTACGGAATAATCGGAGTGTGTGATATAGCGCTGCCCACTGGAGTCTGTATCCGGGGTAGCTAAGGGTGTCGGTGTGCTTTCGATTTCGACGACGGGTATTGGCGGGTTTTCGGGCTTGCGTGAGATAGTCGCTGGAGGTGCTGCACGTAGAGTCGACCTTCTGCGTAACGGGAGGCTTGTTACAGTCTGCAAGTTGGAGGCGTTTCCCTCAGAAACCCGTGTAATTGGGTTACTGTCGTGGGAATTATCAGCTGTCGGATTGAAATCGTTTATGTGGCTGTGGAGAGTTGCGCTGGACTGCCTGTTTGCCCCCGATACACCAGCATGTTGTGAAACATTCTCTTTCGGGGGGAGTATTTTAGAGGAACCGAGAAGGGCTAATTTCGACCCACTGAAAGAGAGTGATGGTAAACGTGTCACAGTCGCATTTGAATATGTTCGAGGTTTCGTGAGCTTGTTCTGCTGGTCACCAAACTTTTTATCTTCATTGAATGGGATTCGGACCGAATGATGGGAACCCATGTCAAGCTACTGCCGCCAAAAAACAGCACTTAGGAAGCTTTGGTTTGAGAAATTACCCAGCCTAACCGTTGGAAGTTCTGACAGGGAGCGTGAAGGTTGTTGTCGTTGTTGCTGTATTTCGAAGGGTAGAGGAAATGAGGTCTAGAGTATGAGCAAGATAGGCCAACAAGGGAGAGAGGAGAAAATGAGACAGTCAACCAGTCATATACCTAGATGAAAGAAGGTATGTGCTCTACCAGTTTCAACGATGATGCGCGGTTTGTTGTGAGGGGAAGGGACATAGGCAAGGGCATTGATACTGTAGGTACTCGTGCCAGCCCTCTCACCCTCCAAGAGTGTACTATAGACGTGCAGGTCTACTACATAGCCGTAGTTTCGCTAGTGGATAAACTGCTATGTATGGATGGCTAAAACGGAAAACTGGTAATTAACATAGCAGTCTTGATAGGCAAAGATGAAACGCTTCATCGCGAGGTTGGTACGTACATACGTCATGGTCCGAGCATATATGCATTTGTAAAGGAGGCTGGTGGATGGGAAACGCAATATGAGATGCCAATGTAGAGCGCATGGATCTTGGGCAGTCTAATCTTGATAAAATGTGGGACAAGCTTAAACGGAAAGTCTGCCACATGATATATGAAATGATGAGATATGAATCGGATCTCACTGCGGGGTAAGCACTATGTTACACAAGCCTATCAAGATCTTCACCGCAAGTACAATACTTTGTCAATTGTTATGGATTCAACCCAGGCACAGGATGAAAATTATCCTGTCTTAATAACTGTCGAATTTACACTTCCCGATATCTCACAGCTTTCGGTAGAATCACCAACTCCTTCGCTAGTACGCACCCCACGGGTAGGATCACCAGAAGTCTTACCAAACTTTGAAAAAGAGGAGGTTGCGCAGCATTCCCAGGGAGCCACAAAACCGGATGGACCCAAGAAATCCGACCCCTTCCAGTTTGGCTCCAGGTATGCATTCGATTCCCAATCACCGCGTTTGTACGACTAATCTAGGCTTCTCACATAGGTTGCTCCTTCCCGGTGATAATCCCTTCGACTATAATGCCTGGGATCATGTTGAAATCGATGATGAATACAAAGAGTACACGAAAGAACAGCTCGAGAAACAACGTGCGAAACCCGTTTCGGAGTATGATAAAAACCGTTTTAATTCGAATCCTGCAAAATGGTGGGATATGTTCTACAAGAACAATCGCGAAAACTTCTTTAAGGACAGAAAATGGCTACAGCAAGAATTCCCAATTTTGTCCGCCGCCACCGCGAAAGATTATGGCCCCGTAAAGGTTGTAGAGCTGGGTTGCGGTGCTGGGAATACTCTGTTTCCTGTGCTGCAACAGAACACAAATCCAGCATTCTGTATTCACGGATGTGATTTCTCGGCAAATGCAGTCGCGGTGGTAAAGGAGCAACCCTTGTACGTGGAACATAGTCCGAAGGGAAGCGTTGTTGCATCGGTATACGATTTGTCAGTGCTCGATACGTTACCGGAAGGAATAGAACCAGAATCTGTGGACATCGTAATCATGGTGTTTGTATTTTCAGCGCTGGCACCAAACCAGTGGATCCCAGCATTGGGGAATATCAGACACATGTTGAAGAAGGGAGGAATGGTGCTGTTTAGAGACTACGGTCGGGGAGACCTTGCGCAGGTCCGATTTAAGGCTGGCCGGTATCTCGACGAGAACTTTTATATCCGCGGAGACGGGACTAGGGTTTACTTTTTCGAGGAATCACAACTAAGGGAAATGTTTACCGGAAAGTTTGAAGTGGACTCCGATCTCCCTGGACGAGATACCGAAGATGGATACGGAGGGTTCACAGTCGACAGCTTGGGCACGGACAAACGCATGTTGGTCAATCGCACGAGAAAGCTCAAGATGTATCGGCGGTGGATGCAGGCCGTCTTTATAAAAGTATAATGTGGGGTTTGTGGTGGTTGTGCTCAGTATTGATTAGATTTGCGCAACTTTGTACTCTATAAAGGTCCATTTGTACTTAAATGGATGCATAAAGCCTGGTAGTGTGGTTACATTCCAGTTTTGTTAACCATAAAACATCACTCGTTAGTAGGGGTTCGGTTGGAGCCATTACTATGGCCGATGCTTCGGACAATGACTGCCATTATAACTTCCCCACTAGAGTATCCTCCTGTTCGCAGGGCGTAGCGTTGATCTGCACCTGTTTGTCCTCCCCCCCACTAACAACTCCAACTAAACTCCACTCCACATCAAACACCTTCTCATTGCCGCACAGATCCCTGCCTTCTCTTTTGATAGTGAGCACACTCCCACTACTGGACGCTCTAACATCCCATATTCTCACAGTACTATCATGACTTGCCGACGCCATTTCCCACTCGTTTGTCGGATTGGCGCTCAGCGCAACAACTGCATTAGAATGTCCCCTCAAAGTTGCCACGCTAACATCAGTAGCCGCTACCCTTGGATCGTGAAGAATGATGTGTCTCGCGGACGAGCCACATGCAAGAAGATTGAACGATTTCAGTGCACAAAGACTCAGAATTGGGTGCTGCGTTGTTTTGGTATCAACTAGCGACATCGTCGTCAAATCCCACGTCCTTATCGTATGATCCCACGAAACAGTGTATGCAACAGTCGAATCCTGGGGCGCAAACGTAACGCCTGATACCGGTGCTGTGTGTCCTTGAAGCATCCCAAGCGCACCATACTGAAGCACTATAGGGCCCGTCTGTGCAAGTTTCCGTTTCTTTACCCGTGCGGGGAGGTCCATGGCTGGTGCCCCAGGGGCCTCTTTCGGGACAGTGCTCCACACACCCACGTTTCCGTCGGCAGACGCGGAAAGAATGCGTTTTATGGTGGTGTTAACGGCGAGAGATTCAACGGTAGATTTGTGGCCCACATATTCGGCAAAAGGCTTAACGCTTGCATCAACGACGGACTCGCTGCCGTATCGCCAAATGCGCAAGGTCCGGTCCATGCTAGAGGTAACAAGGGACTCTCCATCAATCCATTTTACAGACTTGATGGCCGACTGGTGCCCTGCAGCTTCGCAAAGGAGCTGCCCGCCCTGGCTCCATACGCGCGCGATACCATCGTAAGAACCGGAAAGAATGACATGTTCTCTATTATTCTTAGTGGAGATGGAGGTGGAAACAGAGGAGACCCAGTCATCGTGTTGGAAAGAGGCCAGAAACTTTGGTGGTATTGCGGCACGCACATATTCGAGTGTAAGCTTTGACTCGGAGGAGAGTCCATTTTCGGCGATGTAGGAGTCGAGGGTGGAGCGCAGGTAGGCACCATCGACGAGGAAGTCGAATGGAATTAACTTTTCGGAGTTGCGAAGGTGGTTAACTACTTGCGAAAGGCCAAATCGCTTTAAACTGGATGATGTTAGGATGGCTTGGGAATAGATTCGTGGTGAGAACTTACTCACTTGCAAGGAACTAGAATTGGTGCAGTGGATGTAGAGATTTCTGGGTCGCGAGTGACAAATTTGACTTGGACTTGGTTCTGCAAGTGCTGTTCTGGCTGGTCAATTTCCATAGTGAAGGGTGTACGAATGATGGTTCTGGCGGGATAGTGGTAGAGGTTTGAAGTTGAGAGGCTCCAGAAAATTTCAAGTACTGTTCGTGTGGCCTACTAAAAGTTCCTTGTCCAGGGTTAGGGGTGGTACTGCAAATCGAGTAAACGCTGTATTAGCCATCATGGGTGACAATAATAGAGTAGTCCATGTTGTGGCCATACCTGATCAGTACCAGAGCACCTCACTATTTCATACTTATTCCCACAAACTGGCTACCCTTCACAGTAGAGTGGACCCTAGTACTGCTCCATCTGGTGAGTTGGATATTCCGCGGAGCCCTCAGACTGGACGCGTCTGCTCGAGGTCTGTTCACAACGACAGTGCTAAGCAAATGCACTTGACTTCGGCTGCTATTTGATCACAAGTAAACTAGCGTGTGCAAACCACACCCCTCGAAACATAAGTTTCCATACTTCTCTCTCAAAGTTGGCCCGAACTCGCCTCCGGCTCCTTCGGGCTTGTTGTTATTGTTATTATTATATTACATACAAGGCGTGGTGGCGGCGTTGCCGCCGATAGGATGTGAACTTCGCTGCGTTCAGAGTTAATATGAAGATTTGGTTAGCACACTTGAGCGGTCAACAAAGAAGTTCACAAATCTCAAGTAAAAAGTAGAAAGGATTGGAGCCAAACGTGCTTGTTGCTCCGGTGGCCGCTGTGCGGCCTCATATCCTACGGTGACTCGCAAACGAGCATGTGTTGCAGTGGCTAAAACGTAGTTAATAGGGTAACTATTATTACTTAGTTGGGAGTAGTGGCGCCACAGCAGCCACAGGCCGAACAATTCCGGCCAATGAGAATGCTTCGAGGCGACACAAGATGTGTATATGTTTATGTTATGTTGTTTATATTTTATTTATCCCTACTATACAACACGAGGACACAGTCACGAAATTTACCCGGCCGGGGAGTATGGCGAGATTGCGACCAACACATGCTTGAAAGACCCGGAGGCGAGTTCAGCCCAACTTTGAGAGAGAGCTCGCAGAAGTATGGAAACTTTATTTGTTGGGGTACCTCGGGGTAGCGTGTGGTTCCCACACGTGTATTCCTTTGTTTATTTATGTTGACTTTTATTTTTTGCTTTTTACAATAATACTTTATGGGGGGGTTTGATTAAATAGGTACGCATAACATAAGTCTCACATGGGGCTACTATCTTTAACGATTTAGTTTGATATGATTTCCTAACCCCATGGCTGTTAAGCATTTTTGGCTATCACAGTTGTTAACCTTGCTGTCCATTGCAAGTCTTACATATCAGTAAAATGTACTTCAGTTACTCTATACCTTTAGAAGTATATGTGAAAAGGTATGGTATAAGTCAGGAGAAGCTTTCACACTACCTGAACCGAGACTTACTATGGCTGTTACCACTGAATTACTGTTGCCTACCCCAGATTATGGCACCATACAGTATAGTTGTATCATTATGGGAGAGTTATGGGAGTGTTACCATATATTACTGTGTGTGATAACCATTTACAGAATGAAGTATATTTCTCATACTGTATACCCTTTTATCACCCCCTTTTTTAAATTGCTACCATCACCACCATCACCACCACCATCACCACCATCACCATCACCACCATCACCATTACAACAACTGTGTATTTTACTTTTAGATTATTCCTGCATGATGTAATGGCACGTATACCTATGTTCAGCCTTGTAGGTGTACGAATGGTCATTATAGGAATATGGTTGTAAAGTAGGATGCGACTGATAGTGGATGTAGATATATAGGTAAAATTATCACTAGAGATCTAAGGCTCAATGTGAGCCGACTATATACAACGGCTGTAATCCGGCCGGATAACATACTGCGGTTACAATATTGCCCACCTCGGGCAATAACCTTTGGGACTGCAAATGCGATACAATAGAAAAAGAAAAGGCAAGCATTACACAATCCTGCCACGTAAGTGCTTGTACAAACTCAAATGTCCCACCACCAATTGGTACCATACAGTAGCCTTTTGCTGAATTGGACGCATGAGGAAACTCCACCTCAAGTGGAATGCAATATGGTGGATGGTAAAAACCTGTGCCAACGCCATTTGAACTGGGCCGAAATCCAAATAGGTAAAAATGTATCCAGTAGAGAAGAAATGAAACAATCATTCTATGTGCCCAATCGTGTGAATCCATAAGTCCCAGAACGGAGTGGTAATGATCAACAGGGACCTTCCAGTGAATCTGGTACATAGTGAATCTCCACCTCCAGAGGCCAGTGGTAAAATCCTGTGCCGATGCCATTTGTACCATGCTGAGATTGAATGAAATGATAATGTGTAGAGAACAGGAGAGAAGAGAGAATCCGAAGAAAGCAATTTCCAATTGATAACTTTCCTCCCGTACTGAGTTCTGAAACTCTATTACACTATCTCTTCAGCTCCCGAGCCTCTAACCTCAATTCCTCTGTATCTCCACTCCTGACCTCATACAGCATCCGACCTGCTATCCAGTACTGCACTTATAGCTCATATCATTGGCATATGTGACAGTCGGAATCATCAGGGTGGTAGAGCTTCCGCTCTTGACTTGGCATCAATGGGAGCTTCCGCTGCCAGCATTGGTCATAGCCATTGGTGATTATCAATCATATATATCAATCATGTAGTCTCATCTCATGCATTGACATCTAGTGTTAGCAACAGTTCTGGGTAAGGTGGCTGCGGTCCGGGTTTCGAACCGGGCTGGGGGCCCCGGACTGCACCTAAAACCACCGGGTTTGGGGCTGGGTTGGAACCTGACCGCAGTTCAATGTTGCAGATTCTACAACTTTTACTCAAATTAAGTAAATGAATTCTCATTGTATTACAACATAATGTATACATGAAATATGCAATTTGATACCCTCTTTCATCTCCCATTCACTGATTCGCGATCTGACCAATATTCGTAGAGTTGTTGTGAAATAAAGCCGAAAATCTAGTCAAAATGACCATTTTTCATAGTGACTCAACGAATATTCATCCAATTGCAAATCAGAGCACAAGGATATAAAAGATGGCATCCAACTGCATATTTGATGTATAGATTCTGTCGCGATATGATGAGAACTCAGATACTTAATTGGAACTAGCAATGTTGACATTTGAGGAGCGGGTTTTACATAGAAAACTGTTGTAAACGTCCGGGTTCAGTCCCAACCTGGAACCAGAACCACCCCCGTAATTTGGCACCGTTGCTAACACTATTGACATCCAGTAAGTGATCCTCTCTAAAGATGGTTATACTTACCAAGTTCAAGCTTCCAAGTGCTGTCTGAGCCCTATGCCACCCTTCCACAGGCTCTATCAAGAACATCTTGCAGGTGGTAGTTATTAGTACTCAACATTAACTCATAGATGTTGCTTGACTAGGTAATCTTTGTTTGAAGTCCGCTTCAGAGACCATCCAGCTGACTTCCTGGATGCACTCCCAGTAGGAGGCTTTACTAGAATCTTGGTCAACTTGGTAGACTTGCCACTCGGTGTGCTTTTGACTTGTCAGTTGGACATGTTCATAGACTTGTCAGTGCATGTTTTAACAGGCTGCCTCCAAGTGGGCTTTTGACTGAGTGGTAGGACTTGACTGATTTGACATGGCTATCTCCTCCATTCAAAGTTCATTAGTCTAGTGACATCTTCTCCATCATAGTAATTGTTGATTGACAATATTGAACGGTAGCAGTGTAACTTCAATATTCAAATGGATTTTTAGATTTATTGGCGATTCAAGATGTAGTTTGTCTTGGCATTCACTGTATCTGGAGACTACTGTCATATGAGATGTCTCAATGCACACAATCTCAACATCACTGCAATGGCTATGCCTCATGGTGACTTATTCTGCCTGTTGACGTACTGTCAAATGAGGCATGCCACTGCAATCAATCTCGATGTCATTGCATCAGCAATAAGTGAAATTGGTTTCTGAAAATGTACCCCGCGCACCAATCCTTCTCCCCATTCTCCATGAAAAATGCCAGTGACATATTTGCAATGTTCCACCATGCTTTGAAGCATTCGGCAATGTGATCTCATTGGCATGACATTTCAAAAACTTGTTCAGTTATTAAAGTTAATTTACTGCACTTGTTTCTTTCACGTTGGTCCTCTAGATTTTAATGGTTCCAATGGTTTTTTGAACTGTTCCATTGACTTCAAGAATATTCTGAACTATTTAATCCCTTGAGATATCGATTATACACAAGCTTGCACAACTCCCATAATGAAAATCAAGAAACCCAGAGTAAACACTCATCGGATTTCTATAAATCGCTGCAATGAGTACTTCAAGTATCAAATCAAACAATCTACATGTAAAACAAGTTAGAAGCATTCAAGGTAATCGTGTTGCTCGAGTAGCACCGCGTGCTATCTGGCTGAGGCATCAGCGGAAGCAGGTGTACAGCCCCTTGGATCATGCTGATAGGGACAATATATGTGGTTCTGTCGCCGAAAAGAGGCATACAATGGTAGCTTCCATTGTGCAAGGGTTGCATCGGAAGTTGATCTCTCTCCTCGATAATGCACATACCAGCAGTCCAACGTATTGGCCCTGTGGCCAAAGTCTGAACCACCACAGGAAACCCTTCAATGCTTAATTCAGCATGCTCAATGACAAAAAGACACTTCAACCTTGTGGGAATGTGTCCAGCAGTCAACTTAAGGTCGCGATGCAGACTTGTCCCCATCCAGCAAAGCACTGTATCATTTCTTGGTGGCTTATGCTTTCTCCACCTGGTGGACCCAGTGCAATGAACTATATGAACTGCCTGCTGGTTGCATTGAAAAGATGTCACTGGAATAGCTAGTGTGTTGTACCAAATGAACTTGGCATCATTGAGACAACTGAAATACTGATCGTGATCGAGGTAGTCTGGGAAGTTGGTAAATCTCCTGAAACACCAAGCAATGTGATTCTGTAGCTCCCCTATCGGCATTGCACACCACTCAGCCAACTCATCAAGGGTCTTGATATCTGGTCTCGGGTTGTTCATCATTCACTTGATAAGCAGTTTAGTTAGAGGCAGTGTATCATCGCGATGTTGTTTTGCAGCGTTTGCATTTAGCGCTCGTGACTTAAACCCCTCCTTTTGGGATTTTGTTTGTATTATCTGGATTGCGGCCTCATGACGATTTGATTGTTGATAAGATTGTTCAAGATCCATCATCAGTTGTTCTGGGAGTCAAAAGCTTGCATTTGAGAGGTTGCCATGCTGGCGGATATGGTCAAAGAAGTGGTTCACATCAGTAAAATGTAAATCGGTCCGGAAGACACACGCAAACCTCCCAGACACTCTGGTCAACCTCACCAGTGCTTCTAAATACTTCCAGATGCTCCCAGGCACCCCTGGAGCTAAGCAAAGTGCTCTCAGACTCTGCAAGAGCATTCACAGGTGCTCCTGAAAGCACCTGCAGCTATGGAGGTGTATTCAGGATGCTCTGATATTTGACTGATGGGATAGTAAAATTTTGGAGCTACTGAGACCTCTGCACAGGTCTGCAGGAGACTTGGTGCCATATTCTCACAGCTTTGATTCTCGGGGTTCCATAACCACAAGGCATTTCGTCTATCAAATTCGGCTTTGTTACAGTCACAAGCTTTGCTACATCATAATATGGCATGTATTGTGTATCTAAGTCTCTCTGTATATATACATACAGTCAATCCGGCTGCAGACAGTACTGGAGCGTAATTTGAGGAGCACATGGAGACGCCAATTGGGAGAACTTGGAGATACACTTGGAGGCCAATGTGGCCAGAAAATTGATTTCTCACCACCACCACCATTCAATGTGGCAGGGTGAAGCCAGCCGGGGGCATATTGCGATACAGGGATAACGGAGACGGAGTAAGCGAGGAGCGTGTGGGGGGTCATGGGAGACACAGGGGAGTATATAGATATCATCTCATTATACAGAATACACACATTCTATCTTTCCCAGCACTTGGTCCCACGCACTCTTGCCGAGCTTTCATAGATCAACCCAATTTAAGTGATTCCTCGCGGCCTGCAACCCCTTCATATGTTCTCACCCTCTGTTCCTATGTTGCTCGAGCCAGAACCGCTCATTCTCACGAATTCCGTTAGGATGAGAAGAGAGCCCTGCCGTTTCACAACACCGTGATTGTGTGAACTTCGAGATGTACTTCGAGGCCGTGATCGAGTGAGTTTGGAGATGCACTAGGAAGCCCAGATCGAGTGAACTCAAAGATGCAATTGGATGTTGTGATCGACCAAGATTGGAGATGCACTTGGAGGCCAAGATGGAGTGAACTCAGAGATGGAATTGGATGCCATGATCGAGCGAGTCTGGAGATACACTTGGAGGCCATAATGAGAGTGAACTCAGAGATGCACTTGGAGGCACTAATCGAGCGAGTTTGGAGATGCCCTTGGAGGCCGACATCGAGTGAACTGAGAGCTGCAATTGCAGGACATGACCGAGAGAGTATGGAGATGCACTTTGACACTGAGATCGAGCAAACTCAGAGATGCATTTTCATGCCTTCATCAAGCAAGTTAAGAGATGCACTCGGAGGTCATGATCGATTGAGATTGGGCGAGTACTTGTAGGCAGTCAATCTGGATGCAGTGGATCGGGAAGAAGGCGTGACGGGGGCTGGAACTCTATTCAGCTGGTATTTGATAAGGGTGGGAATGGAGAGAATTGAGTACAACCAGGTCTGCCGAGGGATGAGACCGGCTGGGAGCAGGAGACAGTTGATCTTGGGATGATGCAGTACTCACTGTATGCTGTACTCGGTGTTAACTCATGATCATGGCCTGGAGAGATAGAGTGGGATAACTTAACTTTGTGTTCTGAGGTGATGGTAGAGTTGCGGACGAGAAAGTGAGAGATGAGAGGAGATGAGGGGGATCATCATGAGAAAATGGGACTTGGAAAATTTCGTTTGCAAGTCAATCAGCCATCCCCAATACAGAATGTATGATTCCGGATCTAACGGGTGATAAAAAAGATACGAGGTCTTCCAAACCCAATCGGGCAAATCGTACCCCTGATTTCTCATATCTGCTCGTATCCTACATATCGTTCCCATCGTAATACGTCATGTCTCTTTCTCGTCCACTACTCTACCATTATCGCAGAACACAAAGTTAAGTCATCCCTATCTCTCCATGCCATGACCATGGGTTCACACTGTGTACAGCATAGACCGAGTACAGCATACACTGAATACAGCATACACAGAATACAGTGTACACCAAATACAGCATACGCCAAACACAGGATCCACCCAGAATTGTCTGTCTTCCCTTCATTCTCACGAGTACAAGTTGACCCGAAATGTTGCTTCAGCATCCGGCATGCCTTCTTACAAAATCAACCACCCCCAGCCAGCTCTCCATCAAAGCTCAAAGGTAAAGTCAGCTTGTCACATTATCACGTTTGGGAGTTACTGTAACTTACTAATGAGTACAGTCAAAGCACCCAGCTCACCTCCCATCGACCGCCTCCAAGTACTCCTCCAATCTCGCTCCATCATGGCCTCCAAGTGCATCTCCGAACTCGCTCGATTACGGCCTCCAATTGCATCTCTGAGTTCCCTGGATCTCGGCCTCCAAGTGCATCTCCAAACTCGGTTGATCACAGCATCAAATCACATCTCTGGGTTCACTCGATATCGGCCTCCAAGTACATCTCCAAACTCGCCTCCATACGGCTTCCAAGTGCATCTCTGAGTTCACTTGATCCCGGCCTCCAAGTGCATCTTCAAACTAGTTTGATCAGGACCTCCAAGTGCCTCTCTGAGTTCACTTGATCTCGGACTCCAAGTGCATCTCCAAACTCGCTCAAATACATAGTTATATTGATACATGGATATATTGATACATGGATAAGAAAACAAACTGAATACATAAGTTTTAAAAATCATTGAACAATAAGTAGTAGCTATGATTTCCAGGCATACTAGCAGCGTTCCCAAAGAAGATGTTGTTTTTCCCAGACTGCTTTACAGTGATTCCAGGTGCTCCCAGGCTTGTTGCCGGCACTCCCAGACTTGTTTCCGGCGCTCCCAGACTTGCTGCCGGTGCTCACAGACTTGTTGCCAGCACTCCCAGGCATGTCGCCGGTTCTCCGAAGTGTTTCCAAATGTATCACAATCACTCCCATGGTACTCCTGTACCAGTCATCAGAAATCCCTGTTACATTGAAGGCCGGCCGGAATGCCCTCCTTGGGTTCGATACTCTCCTGAAATTGACACTTCTAAGTTCACACTCCACATCTTCTCAGGCACTTCTGGAGGCTCCCAGCGACTAAAATACATTTTGCTGATGCAGGAGATGCATCTTCACAAAGTTGAAATTTAATTTGTCAACAAGATGTTGTGCAATTTCTGACGCAATCTGCGTTTTATCTTCATCAACACAATGAAGCTTTGTAGCCACAGAAAGATTGTTCCAAGATGGGTCACTCTCCCATGCCTCCTGGTTGTCCAAAGTAATCTGCTTTTTCAAGGTTCCCGAGTCCTTCTCTGTAGACTTACTGGCATGGAATCGACTGAGAACATTCTTGTGACGATTCAACTCCTGCGGATAATTCTCCATGTACTCGATTGTGGCTTCCGTATGGTACCAGTACTGTGCCATAAGGTGAAAATACTCAAAGTTCTTGACGCTCAACAGGGTTCCTCTGCAGGGAATCTTTTGGCTTGCCAAAGGCTTCAACAGAGTTGCCACGAACACTGGAACAATCACGCGCCTGAGTGCTTTCATCTCTATGCCACTGCGCTGGGTGACCTGGCTATATGGCTTGTTGAATCGAACGAAGCTAGGATATGGAGGCAGCATTGCCCAAGAGCGGGTTGAATTTGTCAATTCTGGAATGTTGTTCGAAGATAGATGTTATGTAGTCCATCAAATGATTCAGTATTCCGAGATAGACAGTATCAAGATTGTCAGGTACAATAATAGTCGTTGGGTAGATGCATTCGACATTCCAGAAGACTCCTTCTGAGGTTCCAACTGCAGGCTCGATCGTCCAGATATCATTTTGCCACCCGTCCCTCCATCACTTCTCCCTCAGTCACCAGTATCATCATTTGGAAGTATAACCGAAAGTCTCTCAATTGCCATGATGATGAATTCCCATCTCCAAACAACAATTTGGTTGCTTCACAGACTGGGCAATTGGGCTGCTTGGACGCTTGCAGGTGAATGTTTTTGAAGTAGTTAGCCGTCCATTCACAGATGACAGGATAACATTGCTGCATCTGACCGTCAGCACAAAGCATAAGCCTTCCAGTGATGAATAGCGCATCGAGAGGAAGAAAAACAAGCTTGAAGACATTCCTTGAAACCTCTTGATTGTGGATTTGTTGTTCCTTCGTGGCTGTTGCGTTTCAATGTCGTTTAAAGTGATATTTCGGAGGGATGGGAAGAAGGGCAACAGGGATGCTTCCAATATGGGAAGGGTTTGATCTAATCGTTGAGTCAATGATTCCATGACTCAAAAATATTGGACATTCCTTCGTGTCGCCAGAACAGTTTGTAAGCTGTGTCTGGTCTTAACTACCAAATCAAGGGACAATTGTAGCTGCAAGCGGCCACCATAGCTATTGAAGCAGTCAAACTCATCATAGCTATGACGAAATTCAACTAACGTACCTGTTCATTATACCACCCGTCGCTTGATATGAACTCTGGGTAGGTATGTGCCTTAGATTCATTGAATTTCTATGCTGGAGCATACGACATATGTTCTCTGAACGCGGGATGTTGCATGAGGAACTCAATGCATTCAACAGGATTGCGGTAAAAGAGATGTGGGTAATCATCACCGCAAAGGTTGTTTCGAATGGCTAAACGATTTTGCCACACTCTGCCCGATTGTGCCAGGTTGATGCCCATCACATAGGACATTCCGTTCAACCGTTTGAATAATGTCATCAGCAAAATGTGTTTGTGTCTCTGGAAGCCTCTGGGAGTGTCTGGAGATTGTTGGAGAAGAATCCCACCATGGTCGAATCCCAGAGTGTACCGGACTGATGCTGTGGCCTTCAGGTGCGCCTGGGAGCCTTGGCAAAGATTTCCGGTGCACATAGGAGGCCTGGTGACAACCAGGGGAGCACCTGGGAGCGCTGACGACAAACCTGGAAGCACCTGGAACTGCCAGCGACAACCCTTGGAGGGCCAACGACAAGTCTGGGCGGGCTGACGACAAGCCTGAGAACAGCTGGGAGTGCTGGCGACATACCTGGGAGCACCTCAAATCACTGTAGAGCAGTCTGGGAAGAATATCATCTTCTTCTGGAACACTGCTCGTGTGCCTGGAATTCATAGCCAATGTATATCATTCAACAATTCTTACAACTCATGTATACATTTTGTATTCTCATCTATGTATGTATATTGCTAGCCATCTACACGCCGTATATCTGGACTGGCTGCAGGGGGTGCTTGAGTGCAAATCGAGGTGCGCCTGAAAATGACCATCGAGTGAACTCAGAGATACACTCAGAGTCTGTAATTGAGTCAGTTTGGAGATGCACTCGGTAGCAGGAATGGAGCAAGTTTGGAGATACACATGCAGGCCGTGATTGAGCAAGTTTGTAAATCCACTTGGAGGCCATGATCAAGCGAGTTAGGAGACATGCACGTGCAGGTCATGATTGTGCGAACTTGGAGGCCATAATCGTGCAAGATTGGAGATGCACTTGGAGGCAATGATCATATGAATTTGCAGGCTGTAATCGAGCGAGTCTGAAGATACACTTGGAGGCCTTGATGAGCAAGTTTGGAGATATGCACTTGGAGGATGTAGTCAAGCGAGATTGGAGACACACTTGGATACTGTAATCATGCGACATTGGATGAGTACTTGGAGGCAGTCGATGGATGGCGCACCGGTTGCTGAGACTCTATTCATCAGTTAGTTGACTTGCAACCGTCGGAATGTGACAAGGTGGCATTATCATTCAGCCCTCATCGAGAGCTCTCTGATGGTGGTCGATCGTGTGTGCATCAGCAAAATGTAAATCGGTCCAGAAGCCACACGCAAACCTCCCAGACACTCCGCTAGCTCTCACCAGTGCTTCTAAGTACTTCCAGATGCTTCCAGGCCCCCTTGGAGCTTTGCAAAGTACTCTCAGACTCTGCAAGAGCGTTCTCAGGAGCTCCTGAAACCACCTGCAGTTATGGTGGTGCATTCAGGATGCTACGAGATTTGACTATTGGGATAGTCAAATTTTGGAGCAGCTCAGACCTCTGCGCAGGTCTGGGGGAGACTTCGAGTGCAGCTGAGAGCTCTGCGCAAGCTCGGCAGGAGACTTGGTGCCATATTCTCACAAGTAGTGATTCTTAGGGTTCCACAACCACAAGGCAATTCACTTATCATATTTGTCTTTGTTAGTCACAAGATTCGCTACATCATATGGCATGTATTATCTAACTCTCTGTATGTATACATACGGAGATGCAGGGATAACGGAGATGGACTCAGCAACAGGGAGTATATATGCAGGAGACCCTGGGGTTGATAGACATCATCGCATTATATGAAATACACACTCTATCATTCCCAGCTCTTGGTCTCAGGCAGTATTGCCGAGGTTTCATAGATCCATGCACTTTCTGTGGTTCCTCATGCACTCATGCCAAGCATTCATGAATCCGCGCAATTTGTGTGGTTCCACTTGGCCAGGTATCCCTTCACATCCTCCCACACTCTGCTTACACTCCTCGAGCCAGAACCACTCTGTGACAAGAATTCCGTTCGGATGCCAAGTGGCGTGCGGTGGAGTATTGCTGATGGGCTGTCTTGCCTTATAGCTCCACCGTTGCGCCACACCGTAATCGTGTAATATTGAAGACACAGTCCGAGGCCGTGATTGAGCGAGTTTGGAGGTTGTGATTGTGCGAACTTGGAAGCCGTAATCGTGCGGATTTGGAGATACACTTGGAGTCCCTGATCGAGTGAGTTTGGAGATGCACTTAGACGCCGTGATCAAGCGGGTTTGGAGATGCACTTGGAGGCCGTGATCATGCGAGCTTGGAGGCTGTAATTGTGGGAGTTTAGAGATAGACTTGGAGGCTATGATCGAGCGAGTTTCGAGATGTGCTCCGAGGCCATGATCGTGCGAACCTGCAGGTCGTAATCGAGCGAGTTTGGACGCACACTTGTAGGCTGTCATCGAGCAAGGTTGGAGATGCACTTGAAGGCTGTGATCGTGCGAACATGGAAGTCGTAGTCATGCGAAGTTGGAGGCCATGATCGTGTGAGGTAGGAGATCCACTTGGAAGCTCTGATCGAGTGAGTTTGGAGATGCACTTGGAGGCCGCGATCTAGCGAGTTTGGAGATGCACTTGCAAACCATGATTGAGCGAGATTGGTGGAGTACTTGGAGGCGGTGAAACTGGAGCCGGTAGTTCTTGAGGGAGGTTCGACGGGAGCTGAGACTCTATTCAGTGGTAAACTTGTGATTGTAGGAATGTAGAGAATTGAGTACAACATGGTCTGCTGAGAAACTGGCTGGGAGCGGGAGGCATTCGATCTTGGGATGATACAGTACTCAGTGTATGCAGTAATTGGTGTTAAGTCTTGATCATGGCATGGAGAGATGGAGAGGGTTGACTTTACTTCGTGTTCTTGGGTGATGGTAGAGTTGAGGACAAGAATGAGAGAGATGAGAGGAGATGGGGGAAATCATCATGAGAAACTGGGACTTGTGAGAATTTCGTGTGCAAATCAATTTACCATTGCCGATACGGCAGGTACTGCTACGGATTCAGCGGGTAATAACACCAATGCGAGGTCTTCCAATCTCAATCAGGCAAGTCATACCCCTGACTTCTCGTATGCGCTCGTATCCACCATATTGTTCCCAACTTCATCCCACATCTCTCTTTCTCGTCCACAACTGTAACATCATCGCAGAATACACAGTTAAGTCATCCCTCTCTATCTCTCCATGCCATGATCATGTGTTGACACTGAGTACAGCATACACCAAGTACAGCATCCACCAAGTACAGCATCCACTGAAGATTGTTTGTCTTCCCTTCATTTTATGATTACGAGTTGACCTCTGAATGTAGCTTCAGCTTCCGGCGTGCCTCCCTATTTAATCGATCGCCATCAGCCAGCTCTCCATGGGAGCTCAAAGGTTAAGTCACCTTGTCACATTCCCACGGTTGAGAGTTAACTAACTGGAGAATAGAGTCTGAAGCACATGGCGCACCGTCGTTCGACCGCCTCCAATTACTCGTCCGATCTTGCTCAATCATGGCCTCCAACTGCATCTTCAAACTCGCTCGATCAAGGCCTCGAAGTTCGCACCATCACAGCCTCAGAGTGCAACTCCAACCTCGGTCGATCACAGCATCTAGGTGTATCGCTAAACTTGTTTGATTATGGCCTCCAAGTTTGTACAATCATGGCCTCCAAACTCGCTCGATCACAGCCTCGTAGCGGTTCTCCACACTCGCTCGATTACAACCTCCAAGTGTATCTCTATACTCGCACGATTACAGCCTCCAAGTTGGCACAATCACAGCCTCCAGGTGTATCATCAAACTTGCTCGATCACGTACTCGGAGTGTATATCTGAGTCAACTCGATCGTCATTCTCAATCCCACCTCGAATTTCTCTCAAGCACCATCTGCAGCCAGTCCAGATATACGGTGTGTAGATGGGGAGCTATATAGATACTTAGGTGGGAATACAAACTGAATACATGAGTTTTAAAAATCGTTGAACGATAAGTAGTAGCTATGATTTCTAGGGGCACCAGTAGCATTCCCAAAGAAGATGATGTTTTTCCCAGACTGGTGTACAGTGATTCAATGTGCTCCCAGACTTGTCGGTGCTCCCAGGTTTGTGGTTGTTGCTCTCAGACTTGTCACTGGCGCTCCCAGGTGCTCCCAGGCTTCTGGTTGTTGCTCCCAGGCTTCTGGTTGTCGCTTCCTGGCTTGTCGCCGGCGCTCCCAGGTGCTCCCAGGTGCAGCTGAAGTCCAATGCATTGGTCCAGAAAACTCTGGGATTTGACGACCCTGGAATTCTGGTCTGACAACTCTCAGACACTCCCAGAGACCGAAATACAATTTGCTGATGTGAAGGCATGCCGGAAGCTACATTCCGGAGGCAACTCGAAAACATTACAATGATCACAAAACAACCACTGCTGGGTGGATGCTGTACTCAGTGGATGCTGTATTTGGTGTCTGCTGCATTTGGTGTATGCTGTATTTGGTGTATGCTGTATTTGGTGTATGCTGTATTTGGTGTATGCTGTATTTGGTGTATGCTGTATTTGGTGTATGCTGTATTTGGTGTATGCTGTACTCGGTGTATGCTGTACTCAGCGTCAATTCATGATGGCATGGAGAGATAGAGAGGGATGACGAAACTTTGGGTTCTGCGACGATGGTAGAGTCGTGGATGACAAAGAGACAGATGGGAGATGAAGGTGAAAACAATGTGGAGGATACGAGCGGATATAAGAAATTTGGGGTATAACTTGCCTGATTGGGTCGAGAAGACATCATGTCAGTGTTAATGCATCTGACATCGGGACACATACCTACCTTATCGGGGAAGGTAAATTGACTGGCATATGCAATTCTCTTAAGTCCCAGCTTCTCATGCTGAGTTGCCTCAGCTCCTCTCATCTCTCTCTTTCCTGTCCTCAACTCAACCATCACCTAAGAACAAGAGGTTAAGTCATCCCTCTCTATCTCTCCATGTCATGATCAAGAGTTTACCCCGAGTACAGCATGCACCGAGTACAGCATACACTGAGTACAGCATATAGCAAGTACGGAATACACCAAGTACAGTATACAGCGAGTACGGCATACACCAAGAACAGTATACACCTAGAACAACATACACCGAGTACAGTATACATCGAGTATGGCATACACTGAGTACAGCGTACATGGAGTACAGCATACACCGAATAGAGCATACACTGAATACCGCATACACCGAGCACAGCATACACTGAGTACTGCATTATCCCACTATCCACCGTCTCCTGCTCCCAGTGCAGTCTGTCATGTCTTGGCAGACCACATTGTACTCAATTCTCTACATTCCCACCAATACGAGTTAACCAATGAATACAGTCTCAGCTACCATTGCGGCTCCCTCCCGCACTACCGCCTCGAGATTGACCACCTCCAAGTTCTCCTGCAATCTTGCACCATTGTGGCCTCCAAGTGCATCTCCAAACTTGCTCAACCATGGCCGGCAAGTGTAGCTGCAATCATGCTCGATCATAAACTGCAAGGGTATCTTCTAACTCACATACATATGGCCTTTTACATTGCACGATCACAGCTACAAGTGGATCTTCAAACTAGCATGGTTATGGCCTCCAAGTTTGCACGATCATGGCCTCCAAGTGCATCTCCAAACAAGCTCAATTGCGGCCTCGGAGTGCAGCTCTAAGTTCACTGTATCACTGAGTGGGGAATAAGGGGAGCTAGATGGCTAATGGCCCATCATCAACACTCGACCTCACCTCACGTGACATCCAAAGGGACTTTTTCAGAAAGAGCATCAGCAACAAACATTCCCGTCAGGGTGGAATGGCTGCGTCAGGGTGGACGCGCTCCGTCAGAGGTGTCAGAGAGACCCCGGTGGCAGAGTACTCCGCGCCCGGCGCGAATACGATGCATCGCGTTGCATATCGCCTTCCAATCGCAGTTTCGTCGTCTCTTCTCACTCTGTCGGTATCTTATCGTAAACGAACACTGCGGTGTTGTGGCCAACTGTGACCATCCGTCGGAATGGGTTCATTGGGTAAATCAGCAAAATGTAAATCGGTCTGGAAGCCATACACAGGGTTCCATATGCACAAGGCATTTCGTCCATCATATTTGTCTTTGTTACAGTCACAAGATTTGCTGCCTCATAATGTGGCATGCATTATTTAGGTATCTCTGAATAATAATATATGGTCAATTTGGCCGCAGATTGTAGCCGACCATGATCGGAGGATCACCTGGAGACACCCATTGAGAGCACCGTGAGATGCACCACTTGGAGGCTATTGTGGTGATATGACTGAGCTAGACGGCAGTGAGCACACCATCGACATTCTGACACACCTCTCGCAAAATCGAAACAGAATTTGTGAGAAGGAACGGTTCTAACTTGAAGAGCCAAGGAATACCATCAGAAGATATGATATCACCAGGCCTTGAGAATCCACACAATTGGGTGGATCCATGACATCTCGAAAAGAGCGCGTGAGACTCTAAGTTAGGAAAGATAGAGTGTGAATTTTCGTTGAATGATAAGATGAGATGGAAATGAGATGATGTCTATCTACCCGGGGGTCTCCCGAATATGTACTCCCCGTCACTCAGTCCACCTCCGTTACCCCTGTATCTCCTTACACCCGCTCTCGCTCATTGACTATGTACTTGGAGGCCGTGATCGAGCGAGTTGAGAGATGCACTTGGAGGCCAAGATCGAGTGAACTCAGATATGCACCTGGATGCCAGGATCGAGTGAACTCAGTGATACACTCTGAGGCCTTGATCGAGGGAGTTTGGAGATGCACTTGGAGGCCATGAGTAAGCGAGGTGAGAGATGCACTTGGAGGCCATGATCGAGTGAACTCAGAGATATACTCCAAGGCTGCGATTGAGCGAGTTTCGAGATTCACTTGAAGGCTGTGATCGTGTGAACTTGGAGACTGTAATCATCGAAGTGTATAGATACACTTGGAGGCTGTGATGGAGCGTGTTCAGAGATGTACTTGGAGGCCAAGATCAAGTGAACTCAGAGATGCACGGGAGGCCAGGATCCAGTGAACCCAGAGATACACTCCGAGACTGTGATCGAGAGAGTTTCAAAATGCACTTGGAGGCCAAGATCGAGTGAACTCAGTGATGCAATTCGAGGCCGTGATTGAGCAAGGTTGGTGATGCAATTGGAGACCGAGATTGAGTGAACTCAGAGATGCACTGGGAGGCTGTGATTGAGCAAGTTTAGAGATGCACTTGCAGGCTGTGATTGAGCGAGATTGGAGGAGTACTTGGAAGCGGTCGATTTGGAGGGAGGCACGACGACAGCTGAGACTCTATTCAGTGGTTAACTTGTAATTGTGGGAATGTAGAGAGTTGAGTACAACAACATCCGCCGAGAGATGGGAAACTGGCTGGGAGCAGGAGTCTGTCAAATTTTGGGATGATGCTGCTCTTGATGTATGCTGTACTCGGAGTTAAGTCATGATCATGGCATGGAGACATAGACAAGGATGACTTGACTTTGTGTTCTTAGGTGATAGTAGAGTTGAGCACAAGAAAGAGAGAGATCAGAGGAGATCGGGGAAATCATCATGAGAAACTGGAACTTAAGTGAATTGCGTGTGCGAGTCAATTTACCATCCCCGATACAGCAGGTACAAGTCCCGATCCGGCAGGTCATAACACCATTACATGGTCTTCTAATCCCAGTCAGGCAAGTAGTACCCCTGATTTCTCAGGTCCACTCGTATCGTCCATATCATTCTCATCTTCATCCCCCATCACTCGCTTTGTCATCCACACCTCTAGCATCAGTGCAAGAATACAAAGTTAAGTCATCCCTCTCTATCTCTCCACGCCATCAGGATGAGTTAACACTGAGTGCAGCATATGCCGTCTGCAGTATACACCGAGTAGAGCATACACCTGAGATTGTCTGTCATTCCTTCATTCTCACAATTTCATACGATCTTCAAAGGAGAAGTCACCTCATCACATTCCCAAGGTTTCGAGTCAACCAACCTGTGAATAGAGTCACAGCACCTGGCGCGCCTTCCATCGACCGCCTCTAGATCAACCACCTGCAAATACTCCTCTAATCTCCCTCGATCATAGCCTGCTGTAAGTGCATCTCTAATCTCGCTCGATCACAGCTCAGAGTGCATCTCTGAATTCACTCCATGTCGGCCTCCAAGTGCATGTCCAAACTCGCTTGATCGCGGCCGCCCAGTGCATCTCCGAGTTCACTCAATATTGGTCTCCATTTGCATCTCTAAACTCGCATGATCACGGCCTTGGGTTGAATCTCTGAGTTCACACAATCGTCATCATCAGGCGCACCTCAATTGGCTCACAATCACCGCATGCTGCCAGTCCAGATATACCGTGTGTAGATTGGTAGAGATATGCATACCTAGATACATAGATAAGAATACAAATTGAATGCATAAGGTTTGAACATCATTGAATGATAAGTACTAGCTATGATTTCGAGGCGCACCAGCAGCGTTCCCAAAGAAGATGTTTTTCTCCAGACTGCTCTCCAGTGATTCAACGTGATTCCAGGTGCTCCCAGGTGCACCTGAAGGTCAGTACATCAGTCCAGTAAACTCTGGAAGTGGTATGTATGCAATGCGACCTGTTGCCTGGGCAACGGGAAGCATGTAAATCTCAGTCAGAGGGTACGAGGTTTTCTTAGATCCGTCAGAGCTGTCTGGAATACCCAGGTGTTTCTCACGGAAACCAAAGTTGTTGCTGATGTGTGGTTCTGGCTCGAAGAGTGTAGGAAGAGGGTGAGAGGATATGAAGGGATACCTGGCCATGATGAACCACACAAATTGTGTGGATCTACAACGGCTTGGCAAGAGTGTGTGAGGAACCCCACAAATTGCGTGGATCTATGAAAGCACTGTAAGAGTGCATGAGGAATCACACAAATTGTGTGGATCAATGAAAGCTGGGCAAGAGTGTGCGAGACCGCGAGCTGGGAAAGATAGAGTGTGTGCTTTGTATGTTGTGATCATATCTATCTACCGTGATCACTCCGCAATATGTACTCCCGATTGCTGAGTCCATCTTCATTATCCCTGTATCTCCATATGAATATATATGGAGAGACTCAGATAGTACATGCCATATGATGTCATGAATCTTGTGATTGTAACAAAGACGAATATGCTAAACGAAATGCCTTGTGGTTGTGGAACCCTAATAACCACTGCAGTGAGAATATGGCACCATGTCTGCTGCAGAGCTCAGGCAGAGGTCTCAGCTGCTCTCGAAGTCTCCCACAGACCTGCACAGAGGTCTCATCTGCCCTCCAAGTCTCCCACAGACCTGCGCAGAGGTCTCATCTTCTCTCGATGTCTCCCACAGACTTGTGCAGAGGTCTCAGCTCTTCCAAAATTCGACTATCCTAATAGCCATATATCATAGCATTCTGAATGCACCTTGATAAATGAAGGTGCTTTCCGGAGCACCTGAGAATGCTGTCGCGGAGTCTGAGAGGACTTTGTGAAGCTCCAGGGGGGCCTCGAAGCACCTCGAAGACCTTGGAAGCACTGGTGGGTAGTGTTAGCAACGGTTCTGGACCGTCACTTCGGGTCTGGGTCCGGGTCCAAACGGAACCGTTGCCAAATTGGCGGTCTGGGTCGTCAATAAACCCGAAATGCCTACTCGGGTACGTTTACATGGTAAACTCCTGACCCGTCTGAATTGGGTGGGTTGTCAGCTGGTCGCCCAGCAGGTCCATCGATAGATTCATATAAGGTTCTTGAATTTGCAGTGTGTTAATGGTATCTTATCGAAATCGCATTTACAGCAACCAACAACGTGCTTTTGTTTGTTGAGCAGTTTGCAATGTCGATTAATTTGGTATCTGTGTTTCACCTTCGATATATGGTATTTTTGCCTAGCAAGGCGGTCAATAATACTGTTATGCAGGCGAATATCCGCGCGATGCCTTGATTACAAAATATGCAAGTTCTTAAACTGTTGACCCTCCGTTGATGCTCATTTTCAGGATGCCGCAAGGAGCATGTCACTGTTGTCTTTGCGAGTAAAGGCTGCCAATATCTCACAGATGGATGTCCGCAATCAATCGGAACATAACTTGCTCAAGATGCAAAGCTAACAATTGTTGACACTCCGTTGACGCTCATGCTAAGAATGGGGCGGTGACCGTGTTGCTATCGTTTTTGCCAATAAAAGCGGCCAATACGTCCGTTATCCATAACAACAACCAAGTCACTGGTGAATTGCCGTACTTACAAGACCACAAATCGTTGACGCTCCGTTGACGCTCATGCTAAGAATGGGGCGGTGACCGTGTTGCTATCCTCTGTGCCAATAAAAATGGCCAATACATCCGTTATGCGTAACAACGACTAAGTCACTGGTGAATTACCGTACTTACAAGACCACAAATTGTTGACGCTCCGTTGACGCTCATGCTAAGAATGGAGCGGTGACCGTGTTGCTCTCCCTTTTGCCAATAAAAGCGGCCAATACATCCGTTATACATAACAACAACCAAGTCTCTGGTGAATTACCGTACTTACAAGACCACAAATTGTTGACTCTCCATTTACGCTCATTTTAACGGATTGTCCATTCAACATCTGCTGCTGTCGATGATTGTATTCATCCTGATGTCACTGTATCGATTGTCTTTCGGCTTGATTAAGACTCGGCCCTGTGGCAAAGCCGAGCGGCGTAATCATGTTGCACTGTTCACTCTCACACGACTAAACTTGATGTATCATGCCAAAAGATTCATGCCAAAAGATTCATTGTGCCTGCTATGCATCTATTTATGAACCGATATTCACAAGCTACTTCTTACCATTCGCCCATAATACATCTCTAACTGAAACTCTCGGTCAAGCTACATAAAGCTGGTGAACCATTGACGCATCCTGTC
>Ga0307515_10003600_pt1 | contig 32530 bp, 36 predicted proteins | sample 17_EM_MG_FD_194513 | JGI IMG/M metagenome (GOLD analysis project Ga0307515, IMG submission 194513) | Populus trichocarpa ectomycorrhiza microbial communities from riparian zone in the Pacific Northwest, United States - 17_EM | ecosystem: Host-associated > Plants > Roots > Unclassified | place... | reverse complement strand
CACCACATTCGGAATGGGTTGAGGGTAACAAAAGTTTAATTAGCCTTGGTGGTTGGGTGGCGCATGATAGAGTGTAGAGGGGGACGAGAAGTACTAGCTTATATTTATGTGAATTGATTGCGAAAACCCATTCCTATACCGTTTGGTTGGTGTAATGAATGAACTCTTTCGACTACCGTCGAGCATCTCATAGACGGACGCAATATATAATGCAGCGTAGAGTGGCTCGGTAACGTTGTATCATTCCCACGTCGTTCGCGCGCACCCAGCAGTGGGTGCTCCGTCACGTCGGGGAAGAGTCGCCAAGTGAACTGTGTGTAATCTGACTTCCGCATTCATTACGGAGAACCCTGAGCCTAACCGCAATAAGCCTTAGGTGACAAATGACGATATCTACAGCCGGCTTGTGCCCGATGTAGCTCATACGTGGATTGGTGCGTTGTGGAGTAAATAGGGGATCTGTTCTTGGAGTATGACCTCATACGGAAGACGTTTGAGTTGACCTCAATAATAAATCACATAAGTAGGGCTGGTATAACGTTGTAGTTGAAAGTTGAGAGTATCCGATGTATCCTCCTACATTTGTCACCCCAATTTATCAGATGAGTCAACCATCCGTTTAGTGCCGCAGCCCACGCAGCCTCACATGGTTGTATAAAGCGATACATATGCCCCATTAGTCCCCTCAGTGGTCGAGAGGGGGTTGACGGATTCCTGAGTAAGCTTGATGATTGTGGTGGGGGCGGGTCGAGCCCGGGTAGAACCCTTTGTACATTCCATCCAGTATATTACTGGTAAATAACAATGCGCATTATATTTCACGCGCAACGATAATTTCTGCCACAGCCTAGCCTCATGGACCGAGTGATTTTGAGTTGCTATTGGCCGGGGGCCAGGGCGAGGCGGTAGTGGTCGGGGAACCCCGAATCTCCGTTTGTTCCCCTTAACTTGAACTCCACCTCAACGCCCATGTCCTTGAATCCTCTGCCTTGGCCATATTACTTTACGTTCGCTATCTATGAACCTCTTCTGAGCATTGTCCCTGGCTTTTGGGCTTTTGCTAATCCTAGAGAGGTAAATGGAGTACTGCAGGGCTGTCCAGAGGGGAGACTAACACCTTGCCAGGCATTTAATGCCCAAGCCCCATGAGCGCCCAGGCAAACGTTACGATCCTTCAACTCGTCCATGTGTGCTTTCTAATGCACAACAGGTGGAGGTAGTTATTCCAGGGGTAAATAAATCAGGAATAGCCTGTGAATAAACGATGTCCACTGTTACATAAGCCATACTTATTCCGTACTTATTCCCACAAAGGAACGACCCCACCTATACCGCACTTATTCCATCAAAGGAAGCACAAAGAAACAGCCACAACAGCCACACGCTGTTTCTTTGTGCTTCCTTTGATGGAATAAGTGCGGTATAGGTGGGGTCGTTCCTTTGTGGGAATAAGTACGGAATAAGTATGGCTTATGTAACAGTGGACATCGTTTATTCACAGGCTATTCCTGATTTATTTACCCCTGGAATAACTACCTCCACCCATTGTGAATGGCTCTCATCAATCTCTTCATCATCCATGCCACCTGCCACTTTACGCAAGACCCGAAAGCGCAAGAAATTATCTACAAAGCACTCTTTACGGTGCTTATGTTCGGGGACTTTGCACATCTGGGCGTCACTTTATATGCAATGGGACCGATGAGATGGGAATTCGGAAGTTGGAGTGCATTGACATGGGTCACTATTACCACTGGAGTTTCCCTGCTAGTTCCCTGGGCACTCTGGCACCTTGGCGTCGGCAGGATTGTACCCACCCACACAGTTTCTAAATTGAAGAAATGGATGTGACATGTTTCTGCAGACTGTACTAGTCTCATGAGATCGGTATCGATACACAGACTATTAGTTTTCCTGGCTCCTACTGTCTAACTGTCTTCAGATCCTATGTGATAGGTATGATAATAAAAGCAGCCTATGGTGGGCGAGGTACACACGCCAACCTCTCCAGGGTGACCATAATAGCAAAACCGGTCCGGCGGAACCAGCCCAGAGTGAGCTTTTCATTAGAGCTGACTTAGACGTTGGCCTTGAACGAGATCGTTCCTACCAGATATCCGATCATACAACAAGGCATATCCCTCTTGCCTTATGAATCGTTCGCACCTCATCAAGTCCCTCCATGCCATGCCAGGCACCAAGCAGAGTTTCTTACCTTCTTAGGTTTATGTCACGCAGAGTGTATACACTAGAGAGTTGTGCTGTGGCGTCTATCCTTGGTTACCTACCACGATGTGCCTCACGCGTGGCGTCCTAGTCGCAAAATATTGATAGATATTGCGGTTTGTGGATTTGGAAATCTAGTTTTTGGGCTACTCCATCTTCCATCACAAGTACGAATTCACCTTAGCTACCCGAGCAACTCGCATTTACCAATAATTCTTATTTTCCTCTTACACCAACTTGCCCTGAGCCACGATAAGCTGTTTATCAATTGCCAGCGATTGCTTCAATCCCTTATTGCTATTTGAAAAATGCATGTATTCAGCCCAACAGAGGACGCCCCATCCTCGCTCGACGCGGTTAACGTCCTCGAAACTGCCATTACCATTACGGACGGACTCAGCACTCAAGAAGCGGATGCTGCCTACACCGTTGCCGAAAGTCAAGGCAACATAGATGCTTCAGAGAAGGAGAGAGCGCGCAACAGTGAGACCATTACTGCCCGGCATGCCGAACAAGACCAACGCGCTACGGCCGTCGGCGAGGCAAGACGAGCACAGCCGGAGGAATTGCGGGAGAAGTTGCAAGAAACTCCATATGAGTTAGAGCTGGTCAAATCTCTGACCCTAGATCTCCCTAATGAACTCTTGGCGGAGATTTTCGACTGGCATATGTTGATGGGCGGGAGGTTGATCACTACGTTACTTGTGTGTAAACGATGGACATTGGTGGCGTACAGGAGTCCCCGACTCTGGTCCAGGATTTCTGTCAGCAATCTTTCTCTCCATCCGCCCTTTCTTCGAGGCTCGGTTCGATGCACCGACCTCGACCACCTACGTTTAGTTCTCTCTCGATCCCGGTCCTGTACTCTTCAACTCGAACTTCACTTCCGTTTCTACCTGGTGTCATGTGACGTAACGGGTAGCAGCTCCTCGCTCATCCACGGGCCACACGTTGCTGCTAATCGCATCACAGCAGTCAAAATGATTTTGGATGATCAGATATTGAGACGGTGCACATCCCTCCTCCTGGTAAACAATTTTCTTCCTTTTGATCACCTAAACGTAACCGTCCTTCCACTACTCTCTTCAATTCAAACTCACCTTGTGAGGATAACAGACCGGGAACTACTGTTCATTCAGTCACTGGTCAATTTATCCCCCTCCCTACGGCACCTTCGTAGTATTACTCGTAGTCTGAGCGCCGAAAACCAGGGAGTAGGGTTGTGGACAAAAAGAATTGAGTCCTATAGTAGCATTTTCCCCTACGATCCGTGTAATTCGCTTCACGAATCGCCATCACTTCGCTGGCTTGAGGTCTTTCAGGACACCGTTATACCCCTAACATTACCTGCGCTTCAAGTACTCAAGTGGTCAATCGGTGCCTACTCTGCGTTACACCGGATTACTGCCCCACGTTTGCATACCCTCGTGCTCCACCATGGTCTACCAAGTCGGCAGGCAGAGCGACAATCAGCCAATTCGATATCTTTCCCCAACTTGCGGGTGGCCATACATGCTTCGATATGCGATCCAACAGTTTTACATATGTTTCATACTCCGGCTCTTGAGCATCTCTCAATTGAGTACCGGTCATCATTATCGTCACCATCGGCATTACTCGAACTCTTCAATGGTTGGGCTCACATGCCCAGACCCAAGTCATTACACCTGGATTGCACATTTACTGATACTCACCTGATCTCATTGCTCAGTCGACTTCCCTGGCTGGAAGAACTCAAAGTCGCTGGCAAGGTCCTGCAGGACACCTTTTGGGAAGGAATGGCTCCCTCTTGTAACTCAAGCTGGCAAGTCTCCCCCACGGATGAGCGTGCTACCCGCATGCTCGTCCCGAACCTCAAAGTTCTTCTGGTCAACTACCCGACGTGCATGCGACCCATCATACTTAGGTATTACCAGCCAGGTGAATGGGAACAAGTATCCAATCACCTTAACGAATTGTCAAGCGGCAGAGAATGGACGATGACGCAGATATTCGGCGTCGCAGAAGCAAGAGAACAGGCTGGGTGCCCTTTGAGAACACTGGCTTGCTGGGTCCCGGAGAAAGGAGTTAACGTGCTTATTGGAGGTCTCGATGGCTTATCCAACAGACCTAGGTTCGTTTCGTTAACTGCTCTCTGATGCTACTGTGATGTTCTAACCTCAGCCAATGATAGATGGGGCGATGGGTTGGTAGGTTATCACGTAGCTTGATAGCTAAGATCGGTCGCTGCCTTCCAATGCGACCCCCGCCGCTCCCTACGACCGCTCTGTCGCACTCAGAGGAGCCTACTTTTCGGGGCCATAGAAGGGACTCATATATCTCAAACGACCGTGCAGAGCTTGTCGAGTCCCGGGCCCACAAGCGGACATTCAGTAGCTGTGGAAAGGCTGGACGCGGCTCAGTGGGGGGATAAAACCGTAAGGTTCCTTCCACTGAACAGTGCCCCATATATATACATAATAAAATACTCCTACCCCCTATCTCCTATCAACGTCATAGCCAAGCGTCATCAATCCAGCTAACAGTAGGAGATGACGAGTAAATGGTTTCGAGCGTGCGACAGTTGCTTACCACAGCGGCAGCTACTATGGCTCATCGCGAAGAATTTTCATCCAACCCTTTGTGACTAACAGCAGGCTGGATTATGGTAGAGGTGACTATTGTTGTCCTTAGCGTTGAGTTCTCCATCTTATATCTGATCTTACACATGTAAGGAGCGAGAAGGAGTTTCTAGGCTCGAACAAGTGATACAAAGGATATATTGAGTTTAATACCGTACGAGATACAGTTATAGGTGGTCATTACGTGACCTCAAGGTGGTCAAACAAGCACACATGAATCGCAGATAGAACATTGAGTGTAATTTAAGTGTCTAAATCACACATACTCGGTCCAGTCAATACCTTCCGCGACCTCCCAGGTTGTGCCATGGGCTTCTTCGATGGTCTCCTCTCCAACACCCCATGACGGAATTTCCGGGACATCTCCTTCAGATCGGTGATACAGACGTTGAAGTTGGTGTATGCCCTGAAGATATTTTAGACCTTCGAGGACCTCAAGGCGATCAAAAATATTGGACACTTTGCGGACAAACTCAAGCTAAAGTCAAGAGTTAGGCTTGTTCAGAATTAGGTCGTATGAGTAACATCGTACCTGTGGAACGCGGCCCTGGACCAGGACGATCGCCAGAATACTCCTTAGGAGGCCGACCCAGGTATCGTTAATGACATCTCCACGAAGGTCTAGCCAGCATCTGGGAAATATAGTGATAGTTGAAGCACCATTATTCCTCTCCTTGCCTTTTGGGGATTCTGGAAAGGCTTTGACGGTATAGTGTGGGAGATGGGCCGAAGCGACAAGTCGGGAACGGCTGTAGCCAGTCCAGAAAAGCACGGGAACAGGACCCGTCCAGAGCTTGTGAGCAACAATGCGGCGGTCCATCAATAATTCCTAGAAAAGGGAGTCAGGGCGGAGGCAACCGAGATCAAATGGACGTACTTTCACAACTTCCGCAACAACACCATTAGGGCCTGCCAGGTTCACCTTTTTGTACAGGGAATCCAGCAGGTCTGCGTCATGAGTGTGATTCTCTCGTTGTAACTGCGACAAGACATTGCGAAGGCTGTCTTGGATGCATTGCAAACAGTCGATTAGACCGTCTGGTTGATCCGAGAGCACACAAGCCGCCTTCCCCCCGTTGCCATTGAACCCGTGCTCTTGCCCTTCGGTTTCAACTTCTATGTCGACATCGACAACATCGACCGTTTCCATCGTGATAGATTGACTGGTACTCGAAATTGAAGGAGAAGGGATAAGGGCTTCGGCGGTGTCTGTGAGGAACCTGACTTTGAGCGGAGATTCTAGCACGTCGTCGTCTGTCTACGTATCAGCACTGTACTATTTAGCTATAGAAGGATATTGCGCACCGATGTTCTTGCTTATATATCCGTACTCATCGAGTAACCTTTTCCCAAGACCCTCGCCCCCGCCGAACTTGAAGTCAAGTTTATGATCTGAGAATCGTTGCAGGAAGACCGCCATATCTCCATCTTCAACGTCAAGTGGCCATTCCATCCAACTGCTATCACCTCCCAATTCCACCGCGAATTCGTGCGCGTCCAAATATGTGGCCGAAGCGATGTCACCTTGGATGGCCTCGTGGAGACTTCCTGGATATCAGTGTAATAACAGTAAAGATGCGATGTTGCTTACTGGTCTGTTAATTTGTACGTTCTTCCGGGATGTGGTTTCCACCCGGTTTTAGTAATGATGCCACGCTCTTGTAGCTGCCTGGCTGCATGACGCACAGTCTCGTTTCCAAATGCAGAAAGGGCACGGGCAGCCTTTTCTTCGTCATAGGATTTCGCGTCAGTCGCGATGATCGCCTAGTCGATTTGAATGTCAATTTTTTTCTCAAAATTTCCAAATGGAAACTGGAGTGACCTACATGGATAGCTGAACTAGCCACCAAGAGTTTTGAATTGGGCTCCTGGATAGGTATTATAGGCGCACTATTGACAAATGCCTGCGCGTGGAGTGCCTTTGCTCTAAGCTCAATCCCTTCTTCCCTCCAGCACCGATCCCGTTCTTGATTTTCGGTGGGAGAGTTCCCAGAAATGGAAAATATTCCATCCAGGTCCTTTCCCAACGCCGGTAAGGGGTATCTAATTTTTGAGGGAATCTTGGCAAGGACAATCCCTGTGCGGCTGGAGGGGGGTCAGAGTGGCGTGGATCAACTAGAGGGTCTACTCACATCGCATGCTTATCAATATATTTCCGGAGAAATTCGACATGTTTTATGAGATCACATCCACCAAGCGCGTTGGGATCATTGTCGGGCAGATAGTCGGTCCCAAGATGCGCTTGCCAGAGACAGTACCATGCATCCGTCAACCTTTCCATGTACAGAGAGCTTCCCGCAGCCCCCTGCAAATGATTGTAACGGAGCCGACAAGAGTTTTGGTGAATTGTAGGAAATACTTGGGTGATCGGCGCCCACTCCATACTGCGCTTCCTATGGCGAGACCGTGAACGAATGACTGCAACCGCGTCGAGGAGGAGTTCATCATATTCAGGCCGCCAATTGAATCGTTTTCGCCTGATCCCAACGTCAGCCGCAGGCGTCTCTTTCCGCTTGTTGGGCTTTGCGGTGATGGAACGCGTAAAGTCTCCCATCGAGGCTACAAGGGCAGCAACATCTTGGTCATCCTGATGTTCAACAATAGGCGGGAGAACCGGTCTGCCAGAACTGCTGGGCAGTGGCGCGTTGCTGGTAGGCGGAGTAGTACGAGCAAAGACCTCGTCGAGATTAGGTGCGGGTAGTTCAGAGCTGGTGTGTGTCGTTTTGTCAGCGGTATCCGTTCTATCAGACGCGAGTGAAATCTTGATCAAACGGATCAGCTTCTCCTTGTCGAAGGGCGCAATGTTCGTAACGAAACGGCCCCGGAGAGGCAACAATGTGATCATCTGTCCGTCGGTGAGGGGTTCTGGATATGTCTCCTTGAGGAGGTCAAGCCATTGTCTTTCCAGCGTCTGGAGGTGTCTCGCTGTCTTGTTTGCTAACGCCACCCGCATCTCAGCTTCTTGTGAGATTTTCCTTCTCGCGCCATTCTCTCGCCTGCGCCGCTGCTGGGCCGCTATATGTGCTAGTGCGCGGTCGTGGAGGTAGGCGAGATACTCGCAGACGACGGTTTCCGGGGCGCACGTGAGGTGGCAGGCTTCGAGCAAGCGACTAGGAGTATCATCGTTGAGGGGCGTGTGACCAGTCTTCCAGTCCACTATCGATCGCAGATAGGCTATTTGCACTTGCGACAAGACATACTTCGACCGCCAACCACGAAGGGAAGTTATAGTAGCGATCACACCACGTATGCAACTGTATTCTCCAGTGACACTTCGAGTCTCTCGCGATTCCAGATATGCTAACGACTGGACTGCTTGGCGATCCGACTGTAGCTTGAGGAAGCTCCAGAAGTTAACAGCCTCGCCCATAGTATTCAGAGGCGCGTCTCGATGCAGAGGAGGGTCTTTATCGCCAGCGAGCGCGTAGAGGTACTGAGGCGCGATCCGGTTGAATATCCAATATTTTGGAAGTTTTCCGGCTTTGAGGATTGGTGGGACGAAGGCATTGAACATGGTCGGATGCGATCCGCGAGGCGCGATCACGATCTCAGCATTCTCAGAGTCGGCTTCAACTAGTGGTGTGACGAACTTGATATTGACGAGAATCTCGAGAAGTTCCAAAATACGCTCTTTGCTTTTGTGACTCCTCACCTCCAAGGCGTTATAAACCTCCGGGTCCAATGTGATCAATGGTTGAGAGAGCAGGTCGGGGTCCGTTTGGGCGGCTTCGATATAAGGGATGTAGCGACGGAGAGGAACAATGGAGCAGAAAGACCCGAGGGGAAAGTCCGTGAACCAGTACTTAACCGAAATAATCCTTTCTTCAACGGATATGACATGATCCGACGGATTGGGGCTGAGTATGTGGTTGAGGGAGAAAAGGTGCAGTTCCTGTGCACGTCGTGCTCTCCCAAGTAGATATCCAGCCATCTGGCGGAGGGTCAATGGGTCCTCCAAAAATGGACGGCGAGCTCCGTAGGACTCCGGATCGGGGAAAGGGAGACGGTTCTGTCGATCCTGGGGAGAGTGTGATCGTTGCCGTTGAAAAGACTTCCTCATCGATCGAGGGTTTGGTAGGATGGCTGCATCGTTGATCGCGCCAGGCGGAGGAGCAACTGTGAGAGTCTTTAATGCGTTCTGCATCGATAGGATATACTGATGAACGTCCTCTGGCGACACTTCTGGGAGGTGTGCGATCGTGACGGGCTGCTTCAAGGAAACACGACGTTGAAGATCCGGTGAAAGGGTTTTGATCACTTTGATTTGACCACTCTCTTCGAGCATCCCAACTATCTTCGCGACGGTCTTCTTGTCAGCCCGCGCATCCGCTGGGGCACTGGTAACCACTCCTTCGCCTTGTAGGGCCTTGATATGCTCCGCCCACAGCAAGCTCAGCTCGTAGTTGACAGTGATGACACCCCCTCGTGCACGCATCAAACTGAGCAACTCGTTCATCCGGCGAATGTCTGAGATGTTCGTAATATTCTTCGACGTCGTTAAAGACCTCCGACTGGCGATACGATCCAGTGAATTGACCATTGAGGTCTCCACGGTGTGTATGTTTACTGGAACTTCGGATGTCGACGCGTCGTTGGCGCTCTGAACAATTTCATTGAGGATTGTGGGCTCACTGTTGGCCAGTGGTTGGGAACGTAATGACTGTGGGTCGATAGGTTGTCCGCCTTGGACTGGAAACGATGGTGTTGAAGTAAGGGATACCCTCGCGGGCAATGTATTGACCTCGGATGAGTTCTTCCGAGCACATCGCTTTCGAGTCTTCACGGCAGGTCTGGTGATGCTGACTTGAGCCCTCTTGCCTCTTGCACGGTGAACGGGTGCGCAAGGTGAAGGGTCTTGGGTAGGGGCGGGGGCTTGAGTCACGACAACGACCTGTAGGGTGGGAGTTAGATGGCGTGGATACAGAGATAAATGGAGCAATTACCGCTTCGACATTCTGTTCGCCGGCTGTTGCTTGAGGAATTGCTTCCTGTGTAGGGGCTTCTAGTGCAGGAGGTACTACAGGCGCAGCAGTATCATCTTGCTCCAGAGTAGGTTCAGGAACAGGTTCCGTTGCCGGCTTTTTCGACTTGCGAGGCTTTTTAGGAGCGGGGGATTCATTGGGTGCCTGTGATTTGGGAGGCCGACCTCGTTTGCGACTGGGACCACCGGGGGCCACCGGAGAGGTGAGAGCCGCTACTCCTGGAACAGTGGTAGGAACAGCAACCGGGATAGTAACTGGGGTTGCGACGGGCGGCTGCGAAGGTGTAATACCGTTCGCTACTGGGATAGGATCAACGTCTGGTACAGATGCTCGTGAGACGAGCACCGCATCCCTGTTGTCCCGAGAGACTTTCTTCTTCTTTAATGGGGGACGCTTCGCGCGTGCAACTGCGAGGTCGTCTGCGTCTTCTTCCATCTCGTCCGCCTTTCTCTTGCGGGCTTTCTTGGGTTTCTCCTTCCCCGAGTTTCCGCCTTCGATCACTTTGGGTTTCTTTTTCCTCCCCTTTGGCTCCTCTCCAGGTAGGTATTCCTTCCTCGGTCGCCCTCTCTTGGGAAGCCCATTGATGATCGGGTTCTTGCCGGGCTGTTTCTTCTTCATGGTCGAGTCTCCTTGCAAGCTGGGCTTTTTTCCATCACTGACTGCCTTTTCATGAGACACCAGCTCCTGTTCGGTGGTGTAAAAGTGTTCGCGCTTGATTTCCACGAATTCATCGCGGTGATCATCGTTGAGATAATCGAAGCGATCATCGTTCAATTTTTGTGAGTGGAGCAAAGCGCGATAGTGTTCCCAAGTGTAGTAACGTTGGCGTCGTTGCTTTCCTGCAGTTTCCATGACAAGACATACTTGAAGATAAGACATTGGTTTCGGTGGAATACGCCCGGCTGCCCTTGTCATAACGTGTTCAATGGTCCGTCGGTCGAGGTGGTCCATCATTTCAGATATTTCCTACGGACGTGTTAGCTTTAAAGAAGAGGGTACGTTCGCGTACCTTGATTGTGAGCCCTTCAGGGTGGGCATGGATAACATCGATGATTTGACGCTGCATTGGGATGTTGAATGCTAGTGGATATGCTAGAAACTGTTCAGAAATGGGACAAGTTACGACGGTGGGTCTTACCACTTGGTTGATAGACATCCCCGTTGTCTGCGTTGTCTGGGATAGAACCCAAAATAGTGGGTGTCCCACCGACCGGCATCTCCCTAGACTGCTCGCGTTCTGCAAGAAACTTCTCCGAAAGAGCAATTCGATCTCCACCCCTGTCGTTAAGCTTGAACTTCTGAAGAGTTCCGTCGGCAATCATGTCATGGACCCGAGACGTGAAGACTCGGCGGTCTTTCTTGGCAGGATTGGCGTATCCGCAAGCGAGAATAAGATTGGAGAATGGTCGTGTGTGATTTGGAGAATCGAGGAGGAGGCGAACAAGTCGGGCTTGAAGTAAATGGACGTTCGTCACCTCAGAACCAGGAATGAAAATGGTTGGATCATCAGCCAGCTGCACGGAAGCCCCCTGTATTACATCCAATGCTTCCTCTTCTCTATTGACGGGGGTTTCACCGGTCCATATCCGAATAGAGTCGGCCCATCGTTTGTGAATGACCCAATTCTGACTGGCCCCTTTGACGTACTTGATCCTGATCAACCACCGGGTCAGATAAGTATTACATATACAAAGTGGTGACACACAGAAGGCCGAGGTCCAATAATTGGGTGATTTGATAATGAATCGAGCGCGGATCGTATCCAGTGAGCGCCCCGAGATCCTTGGTAGCAATTCCAAGGGCACGAGTTCTACATACAAGCTGAAGAATAGTATACACTGTCGGACTTAGTTTTGCAGGCTGTTCGGGAGCAGTTAGAAGTGTAACGTATAGCATTAGCTCGCTGAGAATCTGAACTTGCCCGCTCATGAGATCCGGTAATAGCATAGAAAGTTGCAGCTCTGTTTGCAGCGACGCGAAGCTGGTCACCGTGCTCTTTCTCCAATTCAAGCATCGAGAGTGATGACTCGGCCGGCAAACATGTCAGCTCAACCGGAGGTGCTATCACATCTTTCTTGAGTACTGGAGGTGCGATCCATACCGCTGGAGTACCCATTGGTACAGTACCGATCTGGATGGAGGGGTGCGCGGCCATGATAGACCAAACATAGGCGACGAAGTTGTCATCTACCTTTTGGTTAGCGTGCGAGCTAGTGCAGAACTCTGTCACCAGCTCCTTGAGACGAGAGACGGTGCATCCTGGTCGACGTTCAGTAAACGGCTACGGAGCGGTTCGAACCGGCTGCGAGACGGATTTGGGTGACGCGATCGAGGAAGACAAGACGCGTACCGAGTTCTCCCTCATATGCGATTTCGGTGAGACAATACTGCACGAGATCGTCGAGCATTTAAGGCGGAAAGGGCGGGGAAGGAATAAGGAAGTCGCGGATAAGGTGAATCCCCGCGAAGATAAGACAACAACCGATGACCAGGAATAATATAACAGCAAATAGTATACGAGTATACGAGCGCGTTCACCAAGATGGAAGTGCAGGTCCAAGGTGAGAAGACAAAGCGAACGAATTTTCATACCCGACCTCTTTCTTCAGCAAGCCTCGCTGGGTGCCCCTCGTCGGAAGCGTAGTCCAGATGGGCCAACAAGAACTAGATTCGTCAAAATGGCTCTGCCGAAGCAGAGCCAGAGGACCTCCAGAAAGACTGGAATCAGAATACCTTTGGTAATTTGGGAACGGTGTTCAGGTCCGTGTATTAAGGAAATATAGGTTATATGAACAGGACATAAATATATCTGGAATAAACTACTTTCTGAATGATAGAAAAACTCATATAGTAACAATTAACTATCAAGATATGCATCCTGTGGTGGTTATTCGCTACTGAGTAATTAATGAACCTTCGGCTAACCATAGGAGCGCTCTGAGGTCGGAGTGTGCTGTACGACGGCTTATCGACCCTACCCCGGTGTTCCTTCAAAATAGGCTTACTCAAAGCTGGTTGAAGCACGGTATTCCTCACCTTCACTAAGAGTTATAGCCACAGAACCTGAATATGAGAGAGAATGTATGGAGTGGCTGACAATCAGGAAACTGTTGAACATTTTCGATGGATCTTATAATAATTCGATGCGCAAAATCCAGGATTTCCAGCAGCACGCCGCCCACACCCTGAATGGACATCCCCAATGTGTGTTGACAAAAAGCGCGAAAGGCGCGCACGTCTCCTCGCCTCCTGAGAGGAGGCCAAGCGCCTTCGCAACTTGCCACCCCGATCCTCAGCCCAATTTCCTTGGACACGCACCGAAATGCTAGAGGACCGATTCTCTTCTCTCCCAACGGAGATATTACAGAGAATCGCTCTTGAGACTGTCCCTCTATCTTGGAATCATGCAGATATTCGGCGGGGACGACCTGGACCACCCACCACTCTTTGGGCCCTTCATCTCACCTCAAGGCGATTGAGAGATTGCCTCTTATTCGCTGAGAACCCAGTGTTTTATGCGGCTGTCTTTGAGCGCGCGTTTGACTTCGATTCCGTGCGCCGGCGCTACAGCGCATGGAGTCCCAGCGCTGAGACGCTTTCAAGCACGCAAACAGGGTTTGGAAGTGCAATGATTGGACCTGCCGCCTTCGCTTGGGAGGGTAGGAAGAGATGGTACGTGCTGCACAGAGTTCGAAAGGCGGCCAAGCAGTGGGAACGTGAATGTGGAAGATGTAAGTGTTGTGGACCAAGGCCACTAATTGACCGTACTGATGTACTTGCCTCCCTTCCAAAATGGTGTGTATGTCGTTCTCAGCAAGGTCGGTCGTTGGTAGCACACAATGGCTCAATTCGTACTCTGCGGACGACCTGCTATCCGATCTCTGGACACTCTATCTGATGTTGCTGGAGAATGACGGAAAGAATGCTGTTGTCTTGATGCAATGGTCGCACCTGGCAACCTTCCTTGAGATGTGCTGCGCCAGCTATTTTGGACCACTTGTCGAGAGGGAAGGTTGGCCGCGGGAGAACCTAGAAGAATTGTCACTTCTGGTATGGGTGCTTTCAATTGTAGATCCGCAAGAAGCGGACGTGCGCGACACCGAATTATTTTGGGCGACCAAGGCAGCGTTGAGGGCCTTCACATTCAGTGCATTCAAGGTAAACATCGCAATGGGTTATTTGAATTAGCGCTGATGGTTACCCAGTATCCGATTTCCCCAACCCCACTGTCCACCTTTCTTCCCGAGCTGGTCGCGTCTCCAGTACACGCCCTGGTGCAAGAGCCGCTCTATTTACCTGACAATCACAATCTGCGGCCTATACCGCCTGCTCCAATGGCGCTTTCGTCGACCCATACCAAGTTGACTTCGATCAACTATTATGGCCGTCGCGTCTGGTTCTCGCCACCCAGTATAGCACTGGGCGCAATATTCTGGTACTTCCGTGACGTGGAATCTCAGGGTACTGGAGCGTCCACGCCTGAATACCAATCATCCAAGTCTCCTCAGCTGGCGTTCACCTCCAAGTCGACAAGTGAATCAAGTCCCCTTGCACTCCTCACCCCCCCGCCTTCCGCTACCACCTTTATCAACGCGGTACACCCCTTTACGCCTCATATAACTAGCGGGACCACTAGTCTCTGGACGACCGCCTTTCTGTTCCCTCCACATCCCCTCGCCAATACTGATGTACTCGATATCGAGGAGAGGGGCTTATCGAAAAATGGTGCCAGTGGTCAGTTTGATGACGAATTGCTCCGTCGAGCGGTCGGCCTTGAGATAGGAATGCATGATCGGCAAAGGTTCAAACCAGGATCCCTCGAAGGGGCCTGGGAGGGTGGATTCCTTGTAAGACCATAACCTCACCGCTTTTGAGCGTGCTCATGTGTTGATGTTTATATTGTCTAGTATCTGGATTTCGCGCTCTATGCGTCTTTCCTATCTGGGGAAGCTCGTGCGGATCGAGAGTTTTATATATCCGGGCCTGAAAAACTCTACGGTAATAATAGGCAAGTCTGGAAGCTCACTGAGTACTACTTAGTTCAAGTAGAGGACAAGACTGGACGAATCATTGAAGGGAATCATTTAATGGGTGTGCGGCCAGGGAAGTGGCTGGATGGTTATATACCCTCAAGGAATGAAGCTACTTGGGTAGTAGGGGAGGGAGGTATTCACATCGACATTGAGGAACGTGACAGCGGTACTCGATGGAAATATCAGCGGAGTGATATTGCCGAAGAAGCAGCACGCAATGGAGAGATTGCAAGCGTTTTTCCGAAAGACATAATCATCATTGGGGAGGTGAGTCGGCTCATTTTTCAGACCTAACCCCGCTCCTCGGCTAATAGGGCGCAAATAGGGGCACTCGGCCTGGGGTGAAGCAACCTTAAAGGGGAGGGTACGTCCATGTGACGGGTTGGTCTCTCTTGTTAAGTCATATGTGCGCCTTCTCTCTTGAAAATCGAGACTCCTTGGGTTAACTAGCTCTCTACAGCCTAACAGAGGTACTTGGGTATACCTTGGCTATCTACTAGATGGAGAGAACATCGTCGGGCGGTGGAGAGATCGAGCGACATCCGAAGACTTGCATGGGTACGAAGGACCTTTCACGATGCGAAGGAGGAGACAACCAAGCGTTCCAGCAAACGTTCTTTCTTAGAACCTCTATGGGTATCTATGACGCAGCAAAAAGTATTTATTCTTCTCATCTCCTGGCATGCATCAGCTTGCTCTTCGGGCTTTGACAGAATGGATCATGTTGTACCGTTGTATTAGTCTCTCCTATGGAATTTCTCAATATGGTACCCTATCGTTTACTAATCAGCGTGGAAACTCAATTCGAGACCAACATTGTGGCTTGGCTTCATCCTCATTCAGTCGTCCATCAAGCTCGAGGCCGAGCTACTAGCAAAGCGTAATGTAGCTCTTGTTGTAGCAGCTGTACTAATATCTGAGGCAATGAGCCTAGATGCCGCATTTAGTCGACGATGTGGTCCTTGATATCCTCGACATGGCGTACCGCCCCGCGCTACATCTCCCAGACTACCACATGCTTTCTTGTTTCTCCCTTGTCTCGAAGTTCTGGGCAGGTGAAGCCCAGAAACGACTGTTTGGAGAAGGTATGCTGCAGCTGGCTGGGTGGCGCGTGGACATTCTCGTTCCATTCCGTGAAATTGACTGCTTGTTGCGCCCCCGTACAGTATGGTTACCTACTACACAACGAATCACGCAGTTCCTGGGAGTCGTTCGCAATGGTTCCGAGCGTGGTAAGCAGCTAGGCTCCCTTGTTCGGAAGCTCCGAGTTGGATTCGGCACCTCCGGGGTCTTCCTAGCGTACTTCTCCAAGTTGTACGCCTCCCTTCCTGAGCTCGACGCACTTGAGCTCTTCCTGGATTCATGGACCCGATTCAGCAACCCTACTCTCGATCAACTCAAGACTTCGCTGCAACCTTTTCCCCAACTTCTCACGTTCAGCGTTATCAGCAATTGCGATCACAACATCCTCGCGCTTCTCCCCCTTCTCGGCTCGCATCTCGAGTTTCTTTCCATTCCCCGCAGCAAGTATTCACCCTACACTGTTTCCATGACCCATCGATATGGGCCCCCTTCTTCACCTCCCCAGTTCTCTTTGTATGAGCTGCGTTGGAGTGGTCCCACCATCTGGCTGAAATGGATTTTGTCGAATTCAACAGACTCTCTGACCATCCTCGAGCTACATGGTACTCTTAAAGACGAGGATTTCGAGGCCGTCCTTAAAACGCACGGTGGCAAACTACTCTCCCTCCGACTTCCTGACCAGGTGCTCAGTGATTCGGCAGCTAAAGCGCTCACACATTGTACCCGCCTGCGCGAGTTCAAGTATAACCACTTCCCTACCTCTGGAATTACCCGACATCTTCCGACCACTATCGAGCATCTGGAGATCGTAGATTCTTTGGTCATTGGCACCCGGAATCGATCTCAAGTCACCCCGCCTATCGCCGCGGATGAAGATGGGGAAGAGTTTTTCAAGTGGATAGAGAGGTCAATGTTGGTCGTGTTGACTTGGGGCAAGGCTGGTGGGAAGGAGATGAAGAAGCTTTGCGAGAACCTGGCGATTGAATATCGCTTCCTCGCATCCCCAATTGGCTCGTACCCGGGCGAGAGGTCAGTTCATATAACTCCTTCGGGTGAGGTGTTGATAATTATTCGGAGCAGAGAGGAGCTGTTCTATGCAGATGATTTCCCGAGGTCTTGCTACCTCTCACCAGGTCGGAACCCGCCAGCGGGAATGGTGACAGAAGGTGCTGAAGAACGGCCTGCACGGATCATAAAGCGGGGAGTCCATAACACCAATCTCAACGTCGCGGATTCACCTGGCGAAGGTTCGGAAACTAGTTGCAGTCGAACAGAGCGCGTTGTGGGGGATTAGAAAGGAGGTGACCGTACGAGCGGAGGAGCACTTCAGAGGTTCTCATGACGATACTAATGCGATTGACCAGCTTTTATGATATACTTTCGACTTTTGAGCGAATGCTGATCCAGATTTGAGCGGTAAATAGGTCTAAATTTGGACTTCGGATAAGTGATGGTTATGTAATATATGGTCTACTTTGATACTCGGCATACGAGTCTATCATCGCTTCCGTCGCGGTTGCGGCCGGAAAGTTGGCTGCGTAATCACCCGTTTGTTTTTGGGTTTCAATCCCAGGTACTCGCGAACCCATTGGTAGGTCTCACGGATAGGAGGGATGGTACGTCCCACATAAGGCGGCAGCCCAAGTTTAGCGCGCACCCAAGCCGACCGCATGATCTGGGACTGCAAAACCATCAAACCAGAGTTGGTAATGATGACGATAATTTGGGCCTAGTGAAATTTAATAGACGTCGTTGTGATCGGTGGGATTACTTACCGAAGGGAACCATATGAAGGGGATGGAAAGCAAGGGCATCAACGCTGGGAACCAGTTGGGCATGTGATTAAGACCAGGTTGACCCGGAGTAGGTTGTAGCCCGTCTCGCATGGACGCCTAAGGTTCTTATCAGCAAAACGCTCAATGATCAAATTCGAGAGCTTACTCGGGCAGTCCACATCATAAAAGGCACCGATACAACAGCTAAGATAGGATCTGGAGCGCTCAGATTCTCAAACCATAGCACTCCTCCATGGGTGAAGGGGCTGTCCGGCATCGTGGCAATTCTTCGAACTCCGAAAAAGGCGGCAAAGGAAATGATCATGTTGAGCACGCCACTTGCAGGTGCAAGTAAAGGATTAGCTTGTGTCTTCGTAATAACGTCCTTCAACTCCATCTGAATCCTCGCCACGCCGATTTTGTCTCCCTTCGTTGCCGCCACTTGCATTGCGCTCTGCAGGGTATTTATCCTGGGCTGAACAGGTCGAAGTTTCTCAGTCTCTTGCATACCACGGATGCTCAGGGGCATGAGGATACCACGTAGAGCGATGCTGGTGAGGATCACCGTGAGATACCACGGGGTACCGGTGGCAACATGAACGAGTTCTGTTGCCCATACATAGAGCCCCGAAGGGTTGATCCAACTCGTAATACCATGGGCCGCAAAGTCGCCGAGGTGGTGGATCATAGGGCCGGTTATTGTGTCAGCCACTCCGGCCAAAGGTTCAGTCGGAATAGCCTCAAGAGGAAAAGAGTTGGTTGGCAGAACTGCTTCTATTGTAGATGCGGAGGAGACTTCACTAGCAGTTTCCGCAGAGGAAGCCGGGAAGCTACTTGAGGAGCCCGCCTCTGGTGGCGGCAGAGGGGCAGACACATTGGCTAAAGCCGTCTCAACTGGACTTTCGGGAGCCTTGCTACTCCACCAGTAGTGGCGTTGAGTTGATGGAGGTACATGAAGCCTCGAAGGACCCATTGTTATTCGATGCAGTGCGAGCTAATAAATAACAGTCAGCACTGCGTCACTACAAGTGACACATTGGAAACGGAGTCGATATTTGGAACAAATGGCAAACTCCTCACATGGACCCCGAACATTCCGGGGACTTTTTACGCATCGCACCAAAGGATGCGCGTTAGAGTGGTTCTCACGAAAGAATATAGAGCCTGTGGCCTACTGCCGAAATTGCATTAGGCCTACAAAGTGGATTGCGCGGGGTGTCCAGCCAGTGTCATGTATGAAAATCACAGAAATAGAGGGATTCTTTACGCGTACAGGAGGAAATGACGCGCCCTTAGGTCTAGCCAATGTTCTAGACACGCTGTAAAGACGTGCTTTTGGCGCTGGAACGCAACCCTTCTGGACAGCGTGCATCAGTGAATCGAACACATCATATTTCGACACAGGCCTTACCATAGCATGGCCTATGTGTGGAGAAGTTCTTTTATGCACCAAACTTAGCATGTCGTGTATCCCGCTTCCACAGTACCAGAGGAGAAAGGATGTCCGAGTTTTGAGAGGCAGGAACCACCTGCCTCCTAATGGGTCAAGGACTTGATTAATACTAATCAAAGAAATTCAGTTCACACTGGGGCTTGATGAGTTTCCACATTCCCTTTGGTGCCTATTGGGGGGGGTATAGGCCGCAGGCGAAGGGAACTTTACTTCAAGCGTCTCTGCACTGGCATCCGCTGCATCTATCAAGGACCAGCCACGATCCACACATACTTTCCAAAGAACCCCAACCACTTCCATTACGTCAGCGCCTCCCTCTTCCAAAAAGCGCCATGTTACTTCCGCCAGACGAATCGTGAATGGCTTCCTCTCCGCTAGTCCCTGCACTTGGACAATAATCTGCCCCAATATCCGCACTACTTCTTCAACATGGTTAGACATTCGTGGCTCCAGATAGCCGATGCAGTTTAAATATCGATGAGTGGAAGGTATGTCGAAGGGGGTAAATTGATGGAAACATCCTACGAGGGTTTCAAGCCGAGGACAATAGGTCCAAACTTGGTAGTCGAATCTGCACTCTTCGTCTGGCTACCCAAAGCGGAACCTTCAGTACTCAGCACTCAATAAGAGGGAGTCAATTCAGCTCACCTCCAACCGCAGCGAATGCAGTGTCTTACCACTTGATTCGAGAAAGCGGAGCAAAGATGGCCAGCACTCGTCCCCGAACATAATATTGAATCGCAGATTCTTTAGCAGGGGTATATCCCAGGTGCCGAGCCAGTCGAAGGCGACATTGATATCGTCCTCTGGTGCGAACCAGGAAATTTGTAAGGTTTCGACCCTGGGGAACACAACAGGAGGGAGAGAATACCCGATGTCAGGGAGCGGTGCGAAGGCTAGCGTGCAGTACAGCGTTCGCAAATTGGTGAATTTCGTGGACAGGGGCACCAGAGTTTTCGCCCAAATGCAAGGTGGGTGATCAAGCTGTGCAGCTACACCAGTAGCGAAGGCTTCTATCCTACTTTGATCCCATTCATTGCTAACCAGCCAGTCCTCCAGAACATCCAGGTCGGTAATGGGCCGCGAGCTGAACTCGAAGACACTGAAAATAACAGTGTTTGGCGCAGCTTTGATGAGAGGTGTAAGGCGACCAAGAGCTCCGAGGAGACTGTCCGGGCTGGAGCAAAAGTCTAGGAAGCCCAGACGTCTGGTTAGTTGCAACAGGCAATCGTCCGCTGCGAGCCGAGAAGAGAGTTCCTGCACTCTTTGGTGACCGTTCGTTTCCGTGAGTTCGTACTTGAGACGTTTTCCATATTGGTACCATGATGAGCAGACGAGTTGGATCACGACGCTCATTTGAGCGGCATTCTCCTCGTCGATGGCCATTTGAGCGTAATTGAAATCGACATCTATGAACGGGTTCGAATATACCGTGTCAAGATAGTGCGGGATATGAACCACCAAGCGTAGAATTCGAAGCCAAATCTCTACAGGCAGCGCGGCCGTCATGGTTCTGGAGCTGGTTTCGAATCATAGTCAGTATACGTCTACGATCAGAATTCCTACAACGGATATGACTTGCCTCCCGCCCAAGGGCGTGGTCTGGGCCAAGTGTCTTCCATTTTGGACCAGATCGTCATAGGCTTGCACCGCAGGATCTCTTTTGCGGACGACAACACATTAACAGAACGTAATAGCTCATGTCTCTAAACCTTGGAACCAGAATTGTCTCGTCCCAGGAGCCTGAAAACATCCTGACGTGCCAATCTTTGCAATGTCGCCCACATGATATCACGTCATTAGCAATATTACCCAGTATTTCCATATTGTTGATAAGCGAATAATGTTCTGAGCTCCGTGATACAAGGGCACCTAGCCCTTCCAGTGCACGTCGGCTGTGGCCGGAAGAGCCAACGTGTCACCAAAAACGTCGTGCTGTACGTGTGATCTCTTGCTCTCATTTTTGGGACGTTCACGGCTTGTGTAGAACGGTCGAGGTTCACTTATGCTCCTTTGGGCACTCTTCGATGAATATCCTGCGGCCTTCGGACCCGGAGTACACTCACACTTGCGTAAGCAGTCCCATTCGTGACACTTTGAAACCCACCGAAACGTGGGAAAGGCTAGAGCATTGAATTACAGGGGAGAGACAGTGTCGAATCGGAACCCCTTGTCTCTAGAATGGCAACCTTGAACCTGAAAACAAGCATGTAGGCGAGCGTAGATCACGGCTCTGCCGTCCACGTGGCTCTATCGTTCATTGGAAAACCAAGCGGCGAACCTACCCTCACTCCGTGCGACCTGCGGAGACGCAGCCCGAGGCTGCAAGAGTGGAATTTCAGTCCTCTTTGTGTGTGTGATGACCCTAGATTGTGTGTGCGGCTCGATTTAACCCCGAATATTTTCTCTGCTGCTGATCAGAACGCGTTATCGGACTTGATGATCCTCCTTAAGCGTTTTTCGGGCCGTTCACACGGATAGGGACCACACGTATGCCTAATAAGTAGCATTTGGCTTAAGGTTCACGCAACAGTGGTTTTGGAAATATCTAGCCGAGATTGGTACCTCAATTAGAGCCACATCAGCGAATCACCGCCCAGCCGATGAACACGCCGCTATGCAGATAGAGTTCATTTGTTATTTGGTCGTCTTGGTGGCCGAACGCGCAGCCCTTATCTAGCTGCTTTCGGAAACGCGCCTTCACAGAGTATATTGCATTTCCTCACCCCGTGCATCGGCGGAGATCGCTCAACGGGGCGCCATCGAGACAGATAAGGGCAGACATAAGATTCTGCATATCGGTTACTTGAACAGTATATCCATACCACTGCGCGTGATGCAACCCGGGTTGTATTCTCCCATCGGGTTCTTGGTATATCGACATTAACCAATGGGTCCATAGGGTTCTTCCGGCCCAGGGAATGGCGAGTATTCAATTGTGTTAAGCTTTGGGGGCTACCAACCAGCTGAAGAGTGTGGTACCCGCGATCGTCACGCAGCAGTAGAAATAAATGGGCTCAAACGCCCCGATTCCCACAGAAATCCGTGACCGCGAATGACTCCTTTGCTTCTTTACGTAGGTTCACCGGACTTAGGCGCCCTTTGCGCCGAGATCGTCCTAACTCCGCCCCTTCTACCAATTAGGCAGTACCCTCACGTGCCACTGGTTAGAGAAAACACAATACATCGGGGTCTAAATGTCTCACCTCTGTTCACCGTGCTCCATTCGCGCCTCATGTCAGAAGAGGTGTCCATTCCGGCCTATTCCTGCACAGCGCTACCCTCACACCCCACAGAGGTGTCCTCCGACGGTGTTGCAGATGCTCTGCAGACTGCCTACACTGCTGTCGTGAACCTGGCAACAACCAGGGTACTGGATCGTGTCACCCTCAAGCCAGGGACATTGGGACTGCGGAAGCGATTGAAGTGCAGGAAAGGGCCCCATGACAGCAATAGGAGATCGATCGAGAGGGCTGTCCATCTAGCTGCCCCGAAGACGCCGTCAAGTCAAGAGTTCCTCTCACATGCATTAGCAATACCTTGGCAAAATGGGCATGAAGCGAATGATACCCGTCGGGCTTCTTGTGCATTTGAATCACAAGTCTACTGCAGGGTTCAGGGGAAGCACCCTGTCGAAAATGATTTGATCCTCCCGGTACCGGGAAGACGTAGTACAGTCTCCTTGTGTCCATACGCGTTTTGAATCACACACCGATCCCAGATCTTCCCTTCCACTTCCACCAATCGGTTTCAGCTTCTCTTTCACCCCAAGGCGGCCGAGAGTTTGCCGCGCCGTCGGCGATTCTCAATAGAAGATCATACTGAAGTACAACTATGTGCCCTATTTGTACCTTTTAGGCTGTGAGGTGAGAGATCATAGGGAAATCGACTCCCGTGCTCTCCATCGAGCGACAGGGCCCCGACTTCTCAAATAATCACGAAAATGACCCCTAGAGATACATTCTCATAGACCTTTTTTTATCAGATTGGCTGAGGATCCCCACCATGTTATTCGTATTCGAGAGTCTTACGACTGCAAATGGATGGGCGGAATCGACCGACATAGCTATCTTTGATATCGCGGTACACTATATTCATCGTGTGGATACACATTGCCCAGGGTGTCGTTCGGCCTTACGCGCCTCAAGGCTATCACCTACAACCGTTCAAAGTTGTAAAGATTCCAACCCAAAAAAAGTATCCTCTATTCAAAATCCTTTACCAATCACCCCCGCCTCAGTAGAACCAGGACCAGCACCGGTACCTCGTTGAAACAGTGCGACGATTCAAACATCTCCGGCGGACCAAACCGCTGGTTTTATCCATATTCCGGGGCATGTATGCATGTTGGAGTCTTGTGATGAAGGGGGCATTATTCCCCGGCGGCGGAACCTCGCATACCGAATGCACGGGTGACACATTTGCCTGCCTCAGTGCTTCCAGAACATCACCTCAGGGATACGTGTCGATATACGTGTCGAGTTATTCGCGGGCGGCGGCTTATCCAAGCACTTCGCGCTCCCATCGGCCAGGGAACCCGAGCCCGCTGAAGGGAGATCTGGAGTATGGCTCCTTCTCAATGATAATGGCACTTACAGAGCTCGAAGGGGAACCGGAGACGAGCGTATAGCGAACGAATGAGCCAAACGCGGTTCGAAGTAGCTCAAAGCTCATCGCGGTCGAGTACAAGGATCGCCCAACTGGTTTCTGTGGTGCGACTAGTGTGCAAAGAGGGCGGGGGAATCTACCAGTCGTAGAATGGCACCTCATAGTTCGGGGACAAACTCCTAGCTGTTAGGGGTGCTGCGTCAGCAGGGATAGTTCTCTGCCAAATATAATGACGCAACCCCCTTCTCTTGCTGTGGGAAATCCCTTTGAAAACACAATCATCCCTGGACATTAGTAACCCCTGGAGCGCAGAAGGCAGGCAGGCTCAATATGAGGTGTACTTCTCTGATCGTTGAAGGTTAATACCGATGGCCGCAGGTTCGTACGAAGGATCAACGAAGTGGAGAATGCCGTAACCGAGATTCGAAGAGTGATTTTATTTTGTCACTCCATTTAGTGTAAGAAGTTCCGAATTCGGAGGTACCAATACCAACCGAGAAAGCCACGTGTTGGGAGATTATGCGTGAGATATGACCAAATAATGGAAGATGGAAGACGGTCTGGGTTCTGAGAATCGCAAAAACGACGGTTGGAGCGCGCAACAACCCGGAAAGACGTGAGACGCGATACTACAGCCCGAGATATAGCAACAAACATGTGAAACCGCCAGTACTTACTATTATTGGCGACGTTGGTTGGCAAACCGTATACCAGAAAATATTCGAACAGAGGTGAGAATTTGTATGGGGACCGACAGGCTTCGCCACCAGTTCCACAATTTGGTGCCCTTCCAGATTGTGCTCAAACGACAAGCCGACAGGTATCTTGCCCTCCACTTTAGTGCCAATGCGTATGGAGACAATTCTCAAAATATCGAACCTAGCAGTATTGAGCCGATTTCGGCTTGGTCCTGGCGCATTCTGTCCCAGGTATTGGCCTAGCCGGCCGTTCAAGCGCGCGTGCGCGCGCTGAGGAACGAGAAGGGCGCGTGTGAATGTTTCTCCGCCATCACCATTTGGTCCTTTGGGGAATTGGGCTGCTCAGCCTCGTGTCACAAGTACAGCGCATCCGAAAGGTCCGAGTTCACTCAACACAAAAAGGGAATTACCAACGCCCAAATTGTACGTTTTCGTCCTGTAGAGACAATTCAAGGAACGTCCCCTTAGTGCAGAAGGGAAGGCATGACGGTTCAGTTCGAGGATCGAGGGATCGAACGTCCGTTGGAGGGAAAAGGGAGGGCGGAGTGCCCCTCATCCTCGAGCTACCCGGGATGGACCGCAAGAATAAACGAACGGGTGTCGATGGGGAGGGCAAAAGGATTGGGCCGAGGGCCGATGGCTGAGGCTGTATGCGCTCGCGGCGGAATCTGCGTCCCTGCGATGCATTGTCCTATGCTCCTCACGCGAGGGATCGACATAACCACAGCATAACATAGTGTGGAGAGATGGGGCTAGGAGAGAGAGAGAGAGAAGAACAACTTACCCTTCACGTGTGCGGGTGTGTCCGACAATTTTCGTCCCAAGGTGGCACGCAAGGAACTAAACTCAAATTTGGAATTTTGGCTCCTCATGCTGCCTGCATCTGCATAGCGGCCTCATGGTCTCCGGAGCCCCGATCACGGGCGGGGGCGGGGGGGCCGGAAATTCAGACATACCGACCGTCGCGACCGATCGAGCGACCCCCCGACCCCGACCGACCGAACTGAGCTGAGTGAGCAAGCAAGCGAATAACGAGTGAAAAGCAACGTGGACGACCGGTCTCTCCCTCGCTCCCTCACGGATCTTGTCGCCCTGCTCAGGTCACGTCCTCCGTCCTCCGGAACGGTCGGAGGTGATAGAATGCCACGCGTGGTGCAGCCGGCAGCGGTCGGTCGGTCGGTTGGTCCCTCGGTCGGCGGGTCGGCGGGGAGGGTGATCACCGCTCGGTCCCGAGAACACGCGGAGTTGAGGTCGGGTTGTAGGTTGTTCGGGATGGTCGTCGTCACCCATCACCCATCATCCATCATCCACCCGTCCGTTCATCTATCCGTCCATCCATCCATCCATCCATCCATCCACCTGTCCGTCCGTCCGTCCAAGTCCAATCGAGGAGAGGGCTCGAGGTTTGAGGAGAGGGTTCGAGGAAGTATGGTAAGTAAGTACCTTTAGGAACCCGCCCACCCGGTCATGGTCCCCTTTCTCCCTTCTTTCTTTCCTTCCTTCCTTCCTTTCTTTCTTTCGTCCTTATCTCGCTTCCGAGAGCAACGGGATATCAAATCTCGTCATCTCACCTTTGCCTCGGGCCGCTTTTTTGTTTCGTTTGTCGTTTCGCAAAGCCGAAGCCGAGTAGTGGGCTGCCGTGTATATTATATTATATTATATTTCAATTACATTGCGGCAAATCAAATCAAAGGCAAAGACAAGCTTCCTACTCAGTCCGCAATTGTGGCGTTAAAACAGAACCCATTATGCATAAGCCGTCGTGTCCACTCCACACGCTCCTCCGATCGCGCGGGAGGCCGGTCGACGGCGAATGAAGGTAAACGAGTGAGTTGGGAGTGAACGTGGGGCATAGACGCGCCGCGCGCCGCGCAGCAGCTAAAGGGCCTGGATCGGTCATATGGGATTTGGAACAAGGAGCAAAAATAGAATATCCATATACAAAAGTACACAGACACAGACATAGACATAGAGGCAGACATAGAGGCAGTCACAGACATAAACACAGACATAGAGGCAGTCACAGACACAGACATAGACATAGACACAGACACAGACACAGACGGCAGACAGAAGCCGGAAAGTGAATGTTTCTCGACCAAAACGGGACTCGCTTAGCAGTTCCGTACAACCCCAAGGTGTCAACTCCCCACACCCATTGGGCGATCTTAGAACACCGAGCGAGGGTACTGTTGGACATTCGCCGCAGTACCCATTCAGTACAGCGCAGTTCAGTTCGGCTCGGCCTAATGCTCGCTTAGCGTAGCGTAGCCGCTCAGCAACACGCACCATCACCGCAGGCATGCATCTCGCGTTCAGCCTGCCTGGAGGGCAGTGGGCGACGCAACGGAGGAAGGGGGTAGAGCACATTACATCATAGCATATACGGATATATAATATACAATCGCTGTCAGCCGGCCGCGTGCCGTAGCTATAGTATGTACGTACGAACCACCGGGATATTCAAAAATAAAATAAAAATGAATACATATCAAAACTTTAATTCTTTCTCATTCTTGTCCGGCTTCTACTGAAATTGAAAGGTTTTACACTCTCAACGAAACCGGTAAAGGGAAAACCACGGCTCTTTACGTTGCCTCCTCCCAGTAGCAACAGTAGCAGCAGCAGCAGCGGCACCGTCTTTTGCAGTTGCGGCCCCTCGGCTCTCTCCATCTCCCAATCTCCCAATCTCCCATTTCCCAATTGCACAAAATTACACCTCCCAAACTCGTCCCTCTCCCCACGGTCCCGGTCCCGGTTCCGGTCACATTATGAACCGCTGGCCGGGAGCAAGCGATCCGATCGATCAGGGTTCAGGTTCAGGTTCAGGTTCAGGTTCAACACCTGAGCTGAGCTGGAGCTGAGCCTGAAGTCAGTTGCCGTCCCACTTTGTTGCTTTATTCCTTGTGCAAAAGTGAAAAGTAAAGACACTCGGGTAAGCGTTTTTGGTGTGGTGTGCCGTGTGCCGTGTGCAACTAATCTCGTTTTTCATTATATACACTACAATGCGTGTACGGTTGCGCGTGGGCGTGGACGATCGTGATCTTTGCTCTACAAGGGGACGTGGACGCAGACAAATGAGTGTATGGCAGGATATCTCGGTGCGTGGTATGGGATGGATGGGAGTGGATACACATAAAGAGACGTAACGCGACTGATCGAGCGCGGAGTGGGCAAAGGGGAAAAACGGGAAATGTGCTCGTGTGACAGCGAGGGATAATGCAAAGATTAAACGAGAACATGTGTATCGTTGGGGTGATAGTACTATGTACGTACGTATGTACGGATACGCTGGGGGTATATATCGGGGCGGGGGAGTCGAATTCGTCATTATTGATTGATTCTAGTTAGCGTGCTGCACAGAGAGAGGAACCAAGAACGAAGAAAAGCACGAAACGCGAAGGACAGGAAAAGAGTGTAAACCTCGTTATGTGCACGGGGGAATCGCTCTACCTGTCCAGGCACAAAGGATTAGCCTGTGGCAGAGCAAAAGGAGGAGGGGTGGACGTACGAAAGCATGTTCAACCCGCGTGTTGGGTCGTCGTCATTATTGCCGCCGGAGCCCCTCATGCCGGTCCGCTGGCGCTTGGGGGTGCGAACGGGACCAGTATTGATCAACGCACCACTCGGGTGGGTGCGGGAAATCATGGTAGGACTTGTAGTGGTAGAATTGGTGGAAGTGGTGGTAGATGCAGATGGCGCCCGTGCGGTGCCGACGGTCGACGGGGGTTTTGGCAGGACGGTGCCGGGGGGAAGGCCAAGAGCGGTGTGTGTGGTGGAGGGGCGAGAGACTGGGGGGCTGTTGCTGGCATGGGAGCGGGGGTAATGCGGCGTACCAGTGCCCGGGGTTGCGGCCGGCGAGGTTGAATGTGGTGGATTGCGGAGAACACCGGTGGATTCGAATGACGATCGGCCCGATGCGGAGCGCGAGTGGTGGTGATGGGAGGACCGATGATAGAGGGGATTCAGAGGTGCAGTGGGAGGAGCAGGAGTAGAAGCAGGAGCGGGGGATGCGGATAGAGGAGAATGGGGACGGTGGTGATGATGATGGGTGTAGGGGTGATGGAACTGCGTGGGATCGGAGGGGTCTCGAGACCAGCTCGAGCGGCCGTAGTTGTTATGATACGGTTGCGGCGTCTGGGACCTTGCGAACGGCGGCTGGGGCGGCGGTGGGGGTTGAGACGCTGGTGCGTGCGTAGTGCATGGTGTGCGTGGTGCGTGGTGCGTGTGAGGTGCGGTGCGTGTGAGAGAAGAGACAGGCAGAGAGCGGAAGAGCAAGAGCGGAGAGAAAAGTAATGATTTATAGTGGAATAGTGGAAAAATAATAATAATAACAAAACAAAATGAGTAGGTAGGTAGAAGAAAGCCGAATGGAAGTCAGTTACGGGAACTATGACGACATGAGGTGAGATGAGAAGGCACATAGTTCACTTACCACCTGCTGGATAGGGAGCTCCAAACGGCGACGCGCGAAGCCGGGCGAGGGATGGGTCGCGCGGTGAAGATTCGCCCGATTTTACGAGGGGTGGGAGACGGATGAACGACTTGGAGGACGGGGCGGGCGCGCCAGCGTCGCTTCTCGATCGGTCTCGGGTGGTGGTAGTGGTGGTAGTGGTGGCAGTCGGAGCGAGGTGGTCGCGGGTGCGTTCGCCCGCGCGAGAGCTAAGAAAGGCACGCTCGCTTTGATTGAAACGGGCGCGACCATATTCATCTGGGACCGGTGGGGGTTGGCTCGGGTACGCGTCCATGAGGTCGTGGCCAGTGAGCGCGGGCGGGAGACGCGAGGTGGAGGCGGCCAATGACGAGGTTGGGGACATCATGGAGGACGAGCGATGGGCGTGGGTGTGGGTGTGGGTAGGCGAGGCGTGGGTGTAGTGGTGGCGAGAGGAGGAAGATGAAGATGAGGGTTGAAATGGGGCAAGGACGAGGGAGGTGTCCGGGGAGAGGCTGCGAGGAGGGGACGCCATCATGATGGGTTACCAGTAGTAAGTAGTGGGTGCAAGATAGTGCGCAGGCAGCGAAACAGGCAGCTGCAAACGAGCAAGAGGGCGAGCAGGCGAGTAGACGAGGGCGAGGGCGGAGGAGGAGGACGGGTTATGGATTATATAGGTCGAGTCGAGTCGAGTCGAGTGGAATGCCAGGTGCCAGCAGCAGAGTAGCAGAGTAGCAACCATACTAATGCTAATGCTAATAGCAATGCCAATCGCAATAGTAAATAGTAATTTAGAGTACACTAGCACATTTACCAGTACCAATTCCTGTACCAAATCTTGTTCCAGTACCAGCGGTGGTTAGGGTTCCATAATTCATTTGCTCATCCGTCTGTCCGTCCGTCCGTCCGTCTGCCGTCCGTGCTCGCTAGTCCAGTCGAGTCTTCGCCTTCGCGCGGGACCGGTAGATAAGTAGTTGAAGTCTTTATTCTTATTGAAACCTTATTCTTCTACGGTTGCTGCTTCTTCTTCTTCCTCTGCTTCTGCTTCTGCCGCCCGTCTGCCGCCGCCGCCACACGCTGCCTTCTGCGCTGCCCGCTACGCTACCCGCACCTACTCTCCCTGTCTTTCTCTCTTTCTCTCTCTCTCTCTGTCCCGCCCGACCGTCTGTTCATCGCGTAAGCATCTAGTTTCCTTAATGCCCCTACTCTCGCTGAATGCTCCTACTCCTCCCGCCCCCTACCCCTGACCCCCTGCCTGACCCCCTGCGCTGCTCCCCGCTCCCCGCCCCCCTGCAAATCTTCCCCTCTCTTCATTCCGTTCAATCCCCGGCACCCCGATACCCCGATACGACACTACCTAATCCGTTCTCTCTTCCTCTTCGCACGTCTCCACCTCACTCTTTGCGTCATCTCACCAAGATCGCCCCGGTACCGTTCTCCGTCCCGCGCCTGTAATGTAATATCTACCACGAGAGAAGCACCTTCCTGGCAGCCTGGCAGCGGGAATCGCCTCAACACCCACACCCACACCCAGTAGCCATACCCATACTTGTCCTCATACCCACACACACATCACGCCTTGTCTCCGGTCACGGCCGCCTAATCAACTGTCTCGTGATTACCCACCCCGCCTCATTACTTTCGGTCCCTCCGCCCCTGCATCCTGCATCACCGTCCACGCATCATGCGAATCTAATTCCTCCAATCTCTACAACGGGCCACTACACATCCTCCCTCCGGTCCCCCCGCTGTGCTTCTGTCACCCCCGTCACCGCCCCGCACCGGTCCGCATCCCCTCGTGCCCCCAGTCCGTAGTACTTACTTGCTGCTTCGTTTTGTGGCACAGGGTGCGGTGCGCGGAGTAAATTTAACCACCACCAAGGGCCGTAACGCCCGCGTCGGGGATTTGACTCAACGCCGCTCGGCCCTCACCTTCACCTACATCACCCGTCACTTTTTTTTTCCAAGATCTCGGCGATTCGGCGATAAATGCGCTGATGGTACCGCCGCAGAAGCGCCACCACCACTTCTTCCTTACGCTCAAATGTCCAAATTTGGTTCGAAGCTGCACCCCTTCGATACCCCAACCGTAAATTCGCGGTGGCCACACCAAAGTCTACCTTATTCATTTAGTTAATTTGAACATTTTCCCCTTCACAGGCGTCGCACACGCCCACACAGTGCCCGGCACATCGAACCACGTATCACGATAAGGTGATGTGGCCGATCACTATGGTCACAGGCTCGGATTACGACGCCTACGTAAGTCAGTATCCCGGCTTTCCCTCGCTTGCCAGGCAACCTTTGATCTTTCGAAAGATGTGCTCACCATGTCATGATACAGTATGTATCACGACAATCCTGCGAGTACCGTCTCGCTTCTGCCACACACCACACCTCGGCTACTTGAATTCATGAGGTAACAGGAAATAGAAGAAAACCCAAAGCCCAAGAGCCGATGCGCCGTATCATCGTCCCACTTGCATTCTCGCGCACACGACGAGGCATCCCGTCATCCCGTCATCCCGTCCTACTCATTCCATTTTCACCACGGCACGCCCCGGTTTTCCCGGGGGTTTTTTTTCTCCTCTACCTTCGGTTCTTCTTCCCACCACCACCAAGCCGTCGACCCCAGCTTCCCTCTATGAATCTCCTCGGCCGTCCCGTCTCTCTCCGAACCGAGCCTCGAATCTCGTCCCACCCGGTCTCTAGCCTCGGGAGCTGCGGGCGTTATAACGGCGAGAACGGGGGCTAGAGTGATCAATGTGATCGCGGGATAGCTTGGGAGGGGGAACGGGACGCGAATACGAACGCGACCCAGTACTTCTCCCCCTCCGTTTCGCTTTGCTACCATTAACTCACTTTGCCAGTTCGTGCTCCATGCGGTTCCACCCCAACGTGCGTCGTATCTACCCAGGTTTATCTAGCTTTCTAGCTTTCTGACCGACTAGGCAATCATCGATCCGCCCCTCAGGACAGACCCGCTGATCATCTGTACTTTTAACCTTCGAGCCCTACCCTTGTATGCCGGCACATTGTGATCATGGGCCAGTCTCTGGTAAGCGCCTGTGCGGTCATAAACGTAACCAATATCGGAGGGGAAAGCCTGCATTTCGTATCTTGGAGAGGCGCCACCATCATATCATCAATGCTTTTATTTTTTTAAGTATCGACAGGCACCAGCCCTTGCAATCGTGCGATCAAGCCGATTAGGTAAGCAATGCAAGAAAAAAGAAACATGCTGCGCCGCCTTCCTCCGGTCCCGGAGTTTAGGCGTTCCGGCTCCGAAAACAGGGGGTGCCATAATCCTGTCGTGTGGGGCCTCTCTTTCGAACTCGGGTATTGAAGGTTCCTTTGATGATCTTGGTCGAGTTGGGACTGGGGCCTGGTTGTCAGACCGAGAGCATGTGCTCACAGCCCTTGGCAGCTTGGCGTCCCCCTATCGGTCGTTTGATCTCGTCGAATCAAATCGAATAGGATCGGTTTTCAAAGATGTCTAACACCACAGCGATAATCACACATACTCAGCGATAATCATACTCGTCACCACACAACGGCTAGTGCCGCGCCAAGCCGAGCCAATCGGACGGATCGGACTAGTGGGTTTCGGACCGCCAAT